>TBL_comb47_HYPODRAFT_10000812_pt1 | contig 41087 bp, 30 predicted proteins | sample TroBogypolimnion_40_FD_10682 | JGI IMG/M metagenome (IMG submission 10682)
GGCAGGCCAGTTGGAAAAACTGGATTTTCTGCTGATAGACGGACTGCCGGTGCCGGATATGCCGGTGCCGTGCGAGGCGATAGTGAAGGGTGACGCAAAATCGGCCAGCATCGCCGCCGCCAGCATTCTGGCCAAGGTGTTCCGCGATGAATTGATGGTGGATTTGGCCTTACAGTATCCGCTGTACGGTTTTGAGCAGCATAAAGGATATGGAACTGAAAAACATCTTGAGGCGTTAAAGACCTATGGCGTATGTGCGATTCACCGCCGGTCTTTCGCTCCGGTGCGGGATATAATTGATCCCCCGCCTGAGCAGTTGAAATTGTTCTGACATAATCAAGACAGTAGCACGTCTTGAATAGTTTTTATATTCGTGTCTATTATGACAATGCTTATTTATGACGTTTTTAAAACAACGGGAATAATGCTGGATGAGTTCAGGAATACCTATAAATATTAATGATTTGCTATATTTGCGCGGAGTCGAATCATCGCGGATAGAGTTCAAAGCATCCTGGGACGAGAAAACTACCGGTTGCCAGATTTTAAAAACGATTTGCGCTTTTGCAAACGATTTACAAAATTTGAATGGCGGCTATATTGTCATCGGCGTGGAAGAGAATAGTGGCGCTGCGGTTCTTCCGCCGAAAGGTTTAAGGCCGGATGATATTGATAGAGCTCAGAGGTGGATCCGGGGAAATTGTAATCGTTTGGAAGACACATATCATCCCATAATCTCTCCTGAAATTGTGGATGGCAGGAATATTCTGGTAATCTGGGCTCCGGGTAGTGACAGCCGTCCTCACAAAGCGCCGGATGGCGAAAAAGGCGAGAAAAAATTCTGGGTGAGGCTGGGCTCTGAAACTGTAGACGCAGCCAAGGGCGGTGTTTTGAACCGATTGCTTGAAGTTTCCACCAAAATACCTTTTGACGGGCGGAAGGCTTTATCGGCTAGAATTGAAGATATTCGGGAAACGCTTGTCAAAGAATTTTTAAATGATATTGGCAGTACTCTGGTTAATGAACCAAATCAGAAGGAGTTATACCGCAAATTCCGGATTGCAGTTCCGGTTAACGGTCATGATGCTCCATTGAATGTCGGCTTGCTTTTTTTCTCAGATTCTCCAGAACAGTGGTTCCCCGGCGCCAGGATTGAACTTGTGCAGTTTGCCGCCAGCGCAGCCGGCAATGTTCAGGAAGAGAAGATATTTCGAGGTCCGCTTCACCGGCAATTGAAAGACTGCCTTGGTTATTTGGAAAGCTTTTCCGTTCAGCATTTGGAAAAACAGGATTCGTCTTTTCGCGTAAAAGGTTGGGTAAGTTATCCTATTTCCGCCTTGCGCGAGGCTTTGGTTAATGCGGTTTATCATCGCAGTTATGAATCTTCCTGTCCTGACCCGGTTAAAGTATATTTGTATCCTGACCGGATTGAAATTATCAGTTATCCCGGACCGGTGTCTGGAATTAAGGCGGAAGACCTGGAACCGAATGGTTCTGTGCCGCCAGTTCCCATGCGTAACCGCCGGATTGGCGAATTTTTAAAAGAACTGAAGCTGGCGGAAGGTCGCGGCACCGGCCTGCCGAATATTTTCAGTTCAATGGCGCAAAATGGTTCTCCCGTGCCGGTATTTCACTTTGATGAAGACAGAACTTATTTCCAGGTAAAATTGCCGGCCCATCCTGAATATTTGGCTGTTGCCACCATGCGGGACGCTGCTCATTTGCGGGCGCTTGGCAGAGAGCAGGAAGCGTTTTCCAGAATCGCTGAAGCGTGGAACTCCGCTCCGTTTTCGGTAACGCTGGCCGCGGAATTAATCCGGCTTTACGGTGTGGATAATTTGGCAAAAGCGGAAGAGGTTTTTGCGCAGTCAAAAGACAAAGTTCCTGATATTGCAAGAGCTCATTTGCTGAATACCCTGGCAAATGTGTATATTGAAGCCGGCGACAATAATCAAGCACAAAAACTGTTAAAAAATTATCCTGCGCTGTGTTCCGCCAACGATGCCTGCAATGCGGCAATTCTCGCGCGGCGACTTGGCGATCAGAAGAAAGCGCACTACTTTTTTGAACGGGCGGGCGATGCAATATTGAGTGATGTCAGGGCTCTTCATGAATTTGCACAAACTAAAATTAAGATTGCTCAAGAACAATGGCTCAATGCGGGAGGCCATCTGGCCGGATATGCCAAAGAGAGTAACATTAAGTTTTTAAATGACGCCAGGCAATTGCTTGAACGGGTGATTCAAATGGATGCGCCTCCGCGCCGTCATGCGGAAGCCAGCTATGACCTCGGTGAAGTCCTGAAGCGGCTGAAAGCTCCAAAAAGCGAAATTACCGCTGCTTTTCAGCATGCCGTAGAGCTTTGTCCTGATATTCAGAAATTTAAAGATAAATTGGAATTTAGGTGAAAGATATAAAAATTACAGTATGCAATAGGCAGGTTACGGCAGTTAAGTTGATTCAATATGAATCAACCAGGCCGGAATCGTTTATTGTTTGGCTGGCGAACACTAAGACATGGAGATGGCAATGAGTAAATTTCCGATTGAAACGATCCGCCACAGTACGGCACATATCATGGCTGCGGCAGTACAGCAGCTTTTCTCCGGAGTAAAATTTGATATCGGGCCTTCAACTGATGACGGCTTTTATTACGATTTCGATATGGAGCACCGGCTGACCCCGGAAGATCTGGAAACCATTGAAGACGCCATGCGCAAAATCTGCAATCAGAAACTGGCGTTTGAAGTTGTTGAAATGGACCGCGCGGAAGCGCAGGCGTTACTCAAATCAAAAGATCAGACGTTCAAACTTGAACGCCTGGCTGATATTCCGGAAGGCGAAAAAATAACCTTTTACCGTTGCGGCGATTTTACCGACCTCTGCCGCGGGCCGCATGTGGAACATTCCGGTCAGATTGCGGCATTCAAACTGATGTCTATTGCCGGTTCGTATTTCCGCGGCAAGGAAACCAATCCCATGCTGCAGCGCATTTACGGCACCGCTTTTCCAAGCAAACAGGAATTGCATGATTATTTGCAGTTGATTGAAGAAGCCAAGAAGCGCGACCACCGTAAACTCGGCAAAGAACTGGATTTGTTCAGTTTCTCTGAAATGGTCGGCCCCGGTCTGGTGCTGTGGCATCCGAAAGGCGCATTTATCCGCAATACTTTTGAAAATTTCTGGAAGCAGGAACATTATAAAAACGGCTACGATATGATCAATACCCCGCACATCGGGCGGAGCGATCTCTGGCGTACCAGCGGACACCTGGATTTCTACAAGGATTCCATGTATGCGCCGATGAAGATCGACGAAACTGATTACTATGCCAAGCCGATGAACTGCCCGTTCCATATTGAGATTTACAAGTCGAAATTGCGCTCCTACCGCGAACTGCCGTTGCGCTGGGCCGAACTCGGCACCGTTTACCGCTATGAAAAGAGCGGTGTGCTGCACGGCCTGCTCCGCGTCCGGGGCTTTACTCAGGATGATGCTCATATTATCTGTACGCCGGAACAGATTGAGAACGAAATCGCGGAAGTTCTGCGTTTCAGTCTTTCCATCTGGGATGCGTTTGGATTTAAGGAAATCAAGCCCTATCTGGCGACCCGCCCGGAAAAGGCGGTGGGCGAACCCGAACGCTGGGAAAAGGCGATGGTTTCGCTGCAAAAGGCTGTTGAAAAATGCGGTCTTAAATGTGAAGTTGACGAAGGCGGCGGCGCGTTCTACGGGCCGAAGATCGACCTGAAAGTTAAAGACGCCATCGGCCGTGAGTGGCAGACTTCCACCATTCAGTTTGACTTCAATCTGCCGGAACGTTTCGACATGACCTATATCGGTGAAGACGGACAGAAACACCGTCCGTTCATGGTGCATCGCGCATTGCTCGGTTCACTGGAGCGTTTCTTCGGCATTCTCATCGAACATTATGCCGGGGCGTTTCCGCTCTGGCTGGCGCCTGAACAGGCCAGGATTCTGCCGATTACCGAACGCCAGCACGAATATGCCCGCAAATTATTTATGGATTTGCGCGGAATGGGGTTCCGTGTTGAACTGGATACACGCTCCGAAAGCGTCGGCTCCAAGATCAAGGATGCCCGGAATCAGCGCATCCCGTATATGCTGGTTATCGGCGACCGTGAAATGGAAAACGGCAACGCCGCGGTGCGTTCACGCCGCGAAGGCGAAATGGGAGAATTGTCAATTCCTGCCGTAATTGAAAAAATGCGATTTGAAATTGAACAAAAAATATGATAATATTATAGGATAGTCAAATATTTTGTGTTTTTTGGTGTTGAAAAAATTAACTGGAGGGTACTCGTATCGCTAAGCTGATTAAACCGGCAGATGTTTCATTTGCGTCTCGTGAGATCCGTCTTATTGACGCAGATGGAGAGCAAGTAGGCGTTGTAACTTATGAAAATGCCCGCAAAATGGCTATTGAAGCCAAGCTGGACCTTGTCCTGGTTGCGGAAAAATCCGATCCGCCTGTCTGCAGGATCATGGATTTCGGCAAGCTGACCTATGAGCAGAAGAAAAATATCAAGGCTCAGAAAAAGCATGTCATCACCCAGAAGCTGAAAGAGGTCAAATTTCACATCAACATTGATAAGCATGATTATGATTATAAATTGAAACACGGGTTTGAATTTCTGGAGAAAGGGGCTAAAGTAAAAGTCACTCTGGTTTTCAGAGGACGTGAAATGGCTCATAAAGAGATCGGTTTCGAACTGATGGAGCGTATCATTAACGACCTCTCCAAACACGGGACCGCTGAAGAGAAGCCCAAGTTACTTGGGCGCAATATCAGCGTCACTTTCTCTCCTCTCGGGAAAAAGTGATTATAAACGCCGGGAATGGCTGGCATCGGCCGTCCTGGATGAACAGTTAACAATGTAGAATAGGAGTTTAACTAACGATGCCCAAGCAGAAGACAAGGAAATGTGCCGCGAAGCGGCTCAAGAGAACAGGTACCGGCAAGTATCGTCACCACAAAGCCGGTGGTCGTCACCTCCTCACCGGAAAAAGCGCCAAGCGCAGACGCCGTCTGGGACAGGATGGAGCAATAGGCAAGACTGAAAGAAGGCGTATTAAAGCCGCTCTTCCGTACGGCCTCTAATCCATTAACTGAAAACAGAATAATCCAGGAGGAATTTAATTATGTCAAGAGTAACTTGTGCAGTACCTTCCCGCAAAAGACGCAAGCGCGTATTAGAGCAGGCTAAAGGTTTTTACGGATGCAGCAGCAAGAACATCCGTACCGTCTACGACGCCGTGGACAAAGCCATGCGCCATGCCTTTGAAGGACGCAAACAGAAGAAACGTCAATACCGCAGACTGTGGACCGTGCGTATCAACGCCGCCTGCAGAATCAACGGTACCAATTACAGCAAATTTATTGACGGTCTGAAGAAAGCCCAGATTGACCTGAACCGTAAAGTTCTCGCCGATTTGGCTGTAACCGAACCGCAGGAGTTTAAGGCTCTGGTCGAAAAAGTTACACAGGCCTAGATATTTGTTGATAGAACATTGAAAGCTTGAATAGGAGGCCTGTGCTTTCCTCTTCAAGCTTTCTTCATTTTAGCCGGAAATCAAAATATTATGTCAAATCCAATCATTCAAAAGATCGATTCCGCTCTCAGCGTGGCCGAGGCAAAGCTGTTGAACGCGGTGACTGAAGCGGAAATTGAAGAAGTCAGAATCGGAATCATCGGACGAAATGGTCTTTTTCCCGCTTTAAGCAAGGAAATGGGCGCGGTTCTGCCGGAAGACCGCAAAGAGGTCGGGCAGGCTTTCAACACCGGCAGAAATCGCTTCCAGGAACTGCTGGACGCCGCGAAACAGCGACTTGCCGCCGGCGCCGGCGGCAAAAGCAGCGACGAACTTGACCTGACGCTGCCGGGACGGCTGCGCAAGCTTGGCCACAAGCATCCGGTTACCAAAGTTATTGACGACAGCGTGGCAATTTTCCGCCGGATGGGTTTTATTGTAGCCGACGGCCCGGAAATTGAGACGGTTTATCATAATTTCGATGCGTTGAATACTCCCGCCGATCACCCTTCAAGAGATCCCGGCGATACTTTTTATTTTAAAGACGGCAGATTGCTCCGGACACAAACTTCTCCGGTGCAGATCCGCGTCATGGAAAGTCAGGAACCGCCGGTGCGCATTGTCGCTCCCGGTCGCTGCTTCCGCCGTGACACCCCCGATGCGACTCACAGCATGAACTTTCACCAGATCGAGGGATTGTATATTGACCGCGATGTTTCGCTGGCTGATTTGAAAAGCATTCTCCAGGCTTATGCCCGCGAACTGTTCGGCCCGAATGTTTCGATCCGGCTGCGCCCGCACTTTTTCCCGTTCACCGAGCCCAGCGTTGAATACGACTTCTCATGCATCATGTGCGGCGGTAAAGGCTGCAATGTCTGCAAACAGTCTGGCTGGCTGGAAATCGCCGGGGCCGGCATGGTGGACCCCAATGTGCTTAAAGCCGTCGGCTACGATCCGGAAATCTGGAGCGGTTTCGCGTTCGGAATGGGGATTGAGCGCATTGCCATGATCCGTTACCGCATTAATGACATCAGGCTTCTGTACGAGAATGACACCAGATTCCTTGAACAGTTTTAACCGGGGCATAAATAATGAATATTTCATATAACTGGCTTTCACAATATGTTGATATATCCTGCGGCATCGAGACGCTGGCGGCTAAGCTGACCATGGCCGGGATCGAGGTCGAAGCGATTGAACGTTCCGGCGGAATCCCGGCAGGCATTGTCGTCGGGGAGATTCTGGAACGCAAGCCGCATCCTGACGCGGATAAGCTCTCCGTATGCCGCGTTTCCGACGGCAAAGAGGAGCTGCAGATTGTCTGCGGCGCGCCGAATTGCGATGCCGGAAACAAGGTTCCGCTGGCGACAATCGGCGCCACGCTTACTGACAAATCCAGCGGCGAATCGTTTAAAATTAAAAAATCCAAATTGCGCGGAGTCGAATCTCACGGCATGCTTTGCAGCGGCCGCGAACTCGGCCTGGACGACGATCATTCCGGCTTGCTGATTCTGGACAGCGCATTGAAGACTGGAACCCCCCTGACGGAACTGTTTCCCGGCGATACCATGTTCGAACTGGAGGTCACGCCGAACCGTCCCGACTGGCTGTCGCACTGGGGTGTGGCCCGCGATTTGGCCTGTCTGCTTGACAAGGAAGCATCCCTGCCGGAAATCAAAGCTCCGGTTCCGTTGAAAAATGAAGACACTGCTAATCTGGTTACCGTGCTTGATCAGGAGCTCTGCCCGCGATATACCGCCAGGGTTATCCGCAATGTCAAAATTGCGGAAAGCCCGGAGTGGCTGAAGGAACGCCTGCTCAGCATTGGTCTGCGCCCGATCAACAATGTGGTTGATATCACCAATTTTGTGCTAATGGAACTCGGCCATCCGCTGCATGCTTTCGACCTGGATAAACTCTCCGGTAAACGCATTGTCGTCAGACGCGCCGCGGACGGGGAAAAAATGACCATGCTGGATGACAGCAAGTTGTCGCTTAAGCCGACCCATCTGGTGATCGCCGACGCTGAAAAGCCGGTTGCGCTGGCCGGGATTATGGGCGGACTTGATTCCGGCGTGACGGAATCCACGGTCAATGTCCTGCTGGAAAGCGCCGCGTTTTTTACATCTAATATCCGCGCTTCTTCCCGTGAACTGGGGATTTCATCCGACTCCTCGCACCGTTTTGAACGCGGAATTGACTGGAATATGCTTGAAACCGCCAGTAACCGCGCCACATCACTGATTCTGGAATTGACGGGCGGCGAACTGGTCACCGGCCTGGTGGATATTCAGGGCAATAAGCCGGAATTCAAGCCGGTGGTGTGCCGCTTTGAACGCATCCGTAAACTGACCGGGGTTGATTTGAGCAACAGCCGGATCGTGGACATTTTTAAGAAACTGCGTCTAAACGTTTCCGATATTGACGAAGTTAAATGCGTGGTCACTCCGCCGTCATTCCGGCTGGATATTGAGCGTGAAGCCGACCTCGCGGAAGAAGTCGCCCGCATTAACGGGCTGGATGCCGTGCCGGTAGTGCCGGTCACCTCGAAATCGGTTGCGTCCTTCTCTAAAGACGCTTACACCGGAATTCAAGGTCTGCGGGACGAATTGATCGCCCTGGGGCTTTATGATTGTCTCCATTACAGCACGGTCAGTGACAAATCCGCCTTGAGCGACTCCAGGTTCGCATCTGAAGATGTGATCCGGATGGACAATCCGCTGAGTCTGGATCTGGTCTGTCTGCGTCCGTCGCTGCTGGGTGAAATGCTGGCTACGGTCGAACGCAATATTTCGCGCAAGAATCTGGATTTGCAGCTTTTTGAAATAGATAATGTTTTCTGCGCAAATCCGCAGAAGTTCCCGGAGGAAAGACTTGAATGCTGCATTGTCCTGACCGGACATAAGCATCCGGAACGCTTTTCCGCCGAACGCCGTGAGCTTTTCGATTTCTATGACCTGAAAGGGTTGACGGAAGCCTGGTTTACAGATCGCAAAATCGAGAAGTTCCGCTTCGAGAAGGCTGAAGACGCCAGATTTGCTCCCGGCCGCTGCGCCGCGGTCATGATTGACGGCAAATGCGGTGGTCATATCGGCGAACTGAACGCCAGGTATTCAGCGAAGTTCCGCTCCGAATATCCGATTTTCCTGGGAGTATTCGAAACTTCCGCGATTTTGAAAGCGAAGCTGGAATCGCCTTTGTATTCGCCGCTGGCGATGTTCCCGTCAACCACCCGTGACGTGGCGTTTCTCGCCGCTCAGTCCTTGCAGCATCAAACCGTGGTGGATTTTATCCGCGGCGCCAGATTGAAGAATCTGGAGAAAGTCGAACTGTTTGATATCTTCACGGATGAAAAAGCGGTTGGCGCAGGCAAAAAGAGCATGGCTTACACCCTGACTTTCCGCAGTTCCGAACGGACTTTGACGGACAAGGAAGTCAACGAAGCCTTCGACAAACTGCGTGAAAAACTCAGTTCAGACCTGAAAGTTGAGCTTCGCTAATACTTAATACTCACAATAACTCCGGGCTTTAAACGGCCGGAGTTTTTTTATCTTCCGACGTTATAGAAAGAGGTTTTTGAAAACAAGGCGTCTCAGTGTATTTGGACGGTACACAAGCAGGATTTTGCCTTCCGGGGTGACATTGGCCTTGACTATTATTTCGCGGGCGATTTTGTAATATTGTTCATTTTTATATTTGTCCAGCAGCATTCTAATTATAGTTGCGGTAATGTCTTTGGGAAGCGGCACCGCTCCGGCTGAGGCTGATTGGACATTTAGCCAGGCATCGGTTTCGGTTATTTCCGGAGTTCCGTGAATGTTCAGCCAGATATATGAGCCGAGAGGGTTGCTGAATTTGGTGTTAATGGCGACATCTATAATTAGTTTTTTATTTTGAAATACAATTTTGTAGCTTTGCGGCGGCCGGATTTCTGTATTGTCGCGGTCCTTCGCGGAAAAGAAGTCTGTAAGTTTGCTGCCGTTTTCCAGCATGGTAAAGATAGAGTTGACTTCCTCTTCGGAAAGCTCGATCTCGCTGACATCGTTGTTTTGATTTTTCATTATATCCGCCAGCAGGCGGTTTATGATTCTGGATTGCAGCGTGAACTGATTCGAGTTGAGATTGCCCGGTTTGAATTTAGGCTGCGAGCCGAGGACCGCGAACGCCAGAATTAAGATGAATAGCAGCAGCGTTCCCGCAATGACGAGCAGCATTTTTGCGATAAAGCCGGTCAATCCGGAACTTTTTGATTTACCTTTGCTTGAACCCACGATATTTTCTCCTCTCAAACGGTTGCCGGTCCGGCGAAAACTGCCGGACGGATATAAACTAAATCTGTCAGGTCATTGTCCCATTCGGCGTACTGCGCTAAAATCAGTTTTTCCGGTGAAATGTGTTCAATCAGCTTGAACCTTTCCAGGAGATTCGCATCTACGACTTTTGCGATGGCCGCAGAGTCTTTTTCCAGGGCGACCAGATGATCAAATTTGCGGTCGTTGAAAAAGGTATTGGCATCCTGTGCTGAAAGAACATCATTCTTCCCGGCTGGAATAATCGTACCATCCTGATTAACCAGTTCGAAAATCAGGATTTCACTGTTGCGTCCGTCAAAAACGGCGGCAATGCTGTCTCCTGACCCGGTTTGGAGTACGGATGCCAGCGCCACGGCGGTCGGCACACAGCGGGTTTTAGTATTTGCATTGCCGAAAGTAATGCCGGCAACCAGCGCCGCCGCCAGGCGCATGCCGGTAAAACTGCCCGGGCCGGAACCGACGGTCCATTCGGTAATATGTTCAAGTTGAATGCCGCCGGCGTCGATCAGTTCAAGTATCCATGGCGTGAGCGCGGCAGAGTTTCTGCCGGTCATCGGACGGGTACTGCTGATTAATATATTTCCAGATTCTTTGCAGGCGACGGCAAATGCCGCTTCGTTGCCTGAAAGATCAATTGCCGCTGAATATTCCAATTTAAAAAACCTTTGCTTTATTATAATTAAAACATACGACAATATAATCTTTTAACCTTGAGTTTCAACCGGCGAGTGCGTTGACAGAGGGAATGCGTCAGTGTTTTTTTACCACCCGTCTTCCGGTATGGCGGCATAGTCATAATTGGAACTGCTTGAAGTACAAATCATTCCATTTTTTTTATTTAAGTTGCAGTAATTTTTTAAGCACGTCCATATCGGAAAATATTAAATTCTGTTGTGTTGCCTCTGAGAAGGTTCCCGTATCGCTAATCAGGGTTAGAGTTTTGAGCATTCCCTGCATTGCGGAGAAAATCAAACAACTAGGCAGGCTTACACGCGCCACACCCAATTCGCGGCAATCATTAATGCTGAATTCCTGGATGTTATATGGCAATCCCGCCGCCACACTTAACGGACCTTGAACTTCTTTGGCAAACAGCGCTACTTCTTCCCGTGTCTTGATATATGTAATGAAACACAAATCAGCTCCCGCTTCAAGATAGGAATTTGCCCGCTCAATAGCGAGTTTTTGCGCAGCCCTGCGGTCCTCTGTGGCTCTTAAAGCATCAGTACGCGCATTTATAATAAAATGCGGACTGCCGGCAGTCTGTCTGGCGGCGACAGATGTCTTAATTTTGGCAAGCATGCGTTCTTTTGAGATAATCTTATCAGGACTGGCCGGTTCGCGAAGATTCTGGTCTTCAAGATTGATTCCAGCCGTCCCGAGCTGAATATAGGTTTCGATGTTTTTTTGCAGACATTCCCCGTCGCCAAAGCCGTCTTCGCCATCTGCCATAACCGGAATCTGCACGGCTGAGATAATGCTTCTGGTGATGGCAATATTTTCGGAGAAAGAAACATCTGTCTCACTGGGATAACCCTTTGAAATGGAAAAACTATATCCGGAACACTGTACTGCTTTAAATCCTGCATATTCGATCAATTTAGCGGAAATCGGGTCGTAAGCATCCGGCATGACGAGAGTATCCTGCCCGGTAAGAAGCTGCTTTAGATTCAGGCATTTATCCATTATCGGATCTCCTTATTTAGTGTCAACTCGGCTGATGCCGCTCCACGATTCATCCGGTTCATTGTGGATGTATTTATCACAGCGTTCAACGTAAATCATTGCGGGATTGTCTTCCGGAAAATCTTTCAGTATGGTCTGGAACATTTCCTTTGCCTTGCTCCACTCTCTTTTCAAATATGAACTGTAAGCGGCTTGGAAATCTCTGGAAAGAGTTTCCATGGCGGCGGAATCCGTTGAATCCTTGTCCGCCAGCAGTTCATAAATTACCACACTCTGGCTTTTGCCTTTTACCGCGATCTGGTCAAGAATCCTGCAAACAAAAATATTCTGCACATATCGATGGGTTGCTTTGCTGATGATGATACTGGTTTTGTAAAGTTTATTCAAGCCTTCAAGGCGGCTGGCCAGATTAACCCCATCGCCGATAACCGTGTAATTCATCCGCTGCCTCGAACCCATATTTCCCACTACCGTGTAACAGGAGTGGAGCCCGATCCTGGTGTAAAAAGGATATTTTCCCGCGTTCAACCAGTCACGGTTTAAAACATCAATTGCCTTCCGGCATCTCAAGGCTGCGCGGCAGGCCATAACCGCATGATCCTCATTGACAATCGGCGCTCCCCAGAAAGCCATGACGGCATCGCCGATAAATTTATCCAAAGTACCTTTTTCAGATTCAATTATCTGCGTCACCTGGTCAAAATAATCTGACAACTGCATCATCAGTTCTTTCGGCGGAATACTTTCTGAAATATCGGTAAAACCTGCGATATCGGAAAAGAACAAAGTCAATTCCCGATCCCTTCCGCCGATGGTGACATCCTCCCCCGAAGCAATGAGTTGATTAACCAGCACGGACGGAACGTAAAGCCGGAACGCCTTCAGGCTGTTTTTCATGGTTTTAACTGCCGAATCCATGGTTTGAATCTCATGGATATGGGAGCTTATATTCGGCCTGTTTTCCAAATTGAAGTTTTTAACTTCAAGCACTTCCTTCGCCAGTTTCTCTATCGGCTTTGAAATCTGTCGGGCAAGCGTAATTGCCGCGATTACCGCGATCATCATCACGGCAAGAGACAACAGCAGAGTCATTCTCAGCGTATTTTTCATCGGGCCGAGAAAATCATCTTCCGGAGCCACAAACACAAATCTCCATTCCTTGCCGAACTCTTTGGGAAAGCGGGCGAAATACGCAAGGCATGAAACATTGTCCGCCTCATATGAAAATAATTTATTGCCGTTGTCTTTATATTTTCTGACAGCTTCCGTCACTTGCGGAATCTTCAATTCTTCCGGGGTTAACCGGTGAATTTTGCCGCTTTCGGTTGCTACCATCCGGCTGGGGTCGGAAAACGCCAGCAGCAGATTTTTTTCATCCACCATGAATGCAAGTCCGTTATCACGAATATCCGCTTTCTTGATGAATTCAGAAAGTCCGTCAAGCGTGATATCCGCGGCAATAATGCCTCTAATGCTTTTGTCCCGATTATAAACCGGACAGGAAACGGTAATACCCGTCTTGCCGTTTTCGAAAAATATGTACGGTTCGGTCCAGAAGGTTTTTCCGGCAGTTTTGGCGCCGATATACCATGGCCTGCTTCGCGGATCATATTTACTGTCGGCAATGGTTTCCTGTCGTATTACTTTCAAATCTTTATCATAAAAATCAAAAACCGTATACGCTTTTCCGTCAACTCTGGAAATATGCTTGATGTAAATATCGTCGCCGATGATACCCGCCTGAAGAAAATTTCCCTGTTCATCCCCGAAATAAAAAAATGCTATCTGCTTCTGGGTCATTATTACTTTAAGCAGGTATGCCGCCGGTTCTGTTTTTAAACCTAATTTCAGGTCGTCGTCATTAAAAACCTCGGTTGCGATTTCCGCCGTCAGCCGTGCGGCTTTCATGTAGTTGTCGGTTTTATGTATGACCGCATCAGCCTGTCTTTGAAAGCAGTCCTTGACGAGTTCAAGCGTTGAGGCTTTATTCTTAAAATAGATGAAACCGGTAATGATCAGCACGGTCGTAACAATCAATGAAGTAAACACAAATACAATATCAACATTAAAAGTTCTTTGCTTTAAAAGATTCATATTCGTCCCATTTATTTTAAATATGACTTATTTTTCCTTCCCGCTTAAATATAGCTCGCAACCTGCGAAACTCAAACGTTGTCAAATTCTCAGGCTTGCCGCTCAACCATCTTTTTTATAATATGGTTTGTAAGTTGACAAAATAGCCTTGCCGGGATAACGTATGAACGTTTTTGCTATCACCTTTGAATTCAACGCCTGGCGTACAGCTTTATGCTTTAACAACTGGAGACAAAAATGCGATCTATTAAGAAATTTGGGGTAAGTTTTGTCCTGATGATGGTCACCCTGGCTGTTTGTCATGCCGGCTCGGCGGAAAGCGTCAACTGGCAGAGTGACTACGCGGCGGCGCTCAAGACGGCCACAGCAACCAAAAAGAATGTCCTGCTGCTGTTTACCGGTTCCGACTGGTGTCCGGCCTGTAAAGCGCTGGAACAGCAGATTTTAAGCAGTGCTGAATTCCGGGCGTTCACAAATGAGAATCTGGTGGCGGTGCTGGCGGATTTTCCGCGGACCAGGAAGCTATCGGAGGAGCAGGCAAAAGCTAATGAAGCATTGCGGAAAAAATTTGGGGTCGAAGGCTATCCCACCCTCATTCTGCTTGACGCTAACGGTAATGTCCTGGAGGAATTAGGTTACAGCGGTCAAACCCCGGAAGCATTCGTTACCGAGCTTGATCGCGCCAGGATGATGGTACCCCGGCGAAACCCGGTGCCGCCACTGGAAGGTAAGCGCGCCTCACTGGAAGTCATCAAATTTTATGATTCTGTAACTTTTCCCCAAAAGGGGAAATCTACCGATTCCTGGAATTATTTGCGAAAGAACTTTGATTTTTACAAGCAGCAACTGGTGACGGAGCCGTTAATGTCGGGGGCGATTAATCAAAATACCGCTGATTGGATTAGCGCCATGCTGACCCGTTATTTCTGGCAACCCGGCTATCTCACAACTGCCGAACTGGAAAAATCCGGGCGGGAGATTTATCTGAAAGAAGGAGCTACCGCCTCCCCCTATTTTCTGGCATGCTATTTCTGGACAGTGCCGGCGCAGGAAGCCAAATTCAGACGCACCATAATGGGTGAAGTTCTGGAAAAAATTCGTGCGAATAAAAAACTGCCTATTTCATTGTATATGATTTATAATCATACATTAGGGCGTGAGGTTTTTTCGCTATTGGAGCAAGCCATCAGCATCGGGAAACTCGATCAGGCGCCGCCGCAATTTATTTACCGCATGCTGACTGAACACGATACTAAAGCCGCGACTTTGAAACCAATTCTGCGAATGCTGGAAAAATCAAAAATAGATCCTTGGTTAACCAAGATGATTGCCGCCAAAATTGAGCTGGACACTGCCTGGGAAGCGCGCGGCGGCGGCTACGCTAATACGGTCTCTGATAACGGCTGGAAAGAATTTAAAGCACATAGCGAACTGGCTCGTGAATATTTGGAAGATGCTTGGAAAATGCACCCCGAATGGCCAGAAGCCGCCGGGTTGCTGGTATATGTTGCTATGGGAATGTGCGACAAAGAAGATATGGTACAATGGTTTAATCGCGCCGTGGCGGCTCAGGTTGATTACACTCCAGCTTATAAATACCTGTTTTGGGGATTGCGTCCGCGCTGGCACGGCAATTGGCATATTATGCTGGCCGCCGGCCGGAAAGCCGCGGATATAGACGACGCCTGGTATTATACCGTAGCACCGCTGGCATTTGTCTGGGCGGTGCAGGATATTGCCGGGGAAATGGATTTCGTGCAGCGCCGAGCATTTTTACGAGAACAATTGCCAAATGTCCGCAAGGTGCTAGAGAAAAAAATCGCGGCAGACAGCCGAAACCATAACTTGGTCAGTTCCAGACGTATGTATGCGATGCTGGCTAAGCATCTGCTGCTGTGCGGCGATTATGCCGGCGCCAAGGTCGCGCTGTCCAATACTGCGCCCGACAACAACGGATGCAACAGTTTGGAATTCAATGATTATCTTACAGATTCCCGACAGGAAATGGAACTGGAAATCGCGCTGGCAACGGGCCCGTCTGCCGGAATCATCCGCCAGATTGATACTGCTATTGATGCCGGTGAAATGGAAAAGGCGGTATCCCTTTATCTCAGTTTGCTAACCCCGTCCACTACGCCTATGGAGCGTACTTTTCTGGAAAACCGTGTCACGCGGCTTTTTCTGTCGAATAACACCGGTTCCCCTGATGACCACGGGGTTTTGGGGCTGGCCCGTTTTGGTTCAATTCCCGGGGTGCGCGCGTTTCTGGATGCCAAATATGACGTTAATATGCGCGGTAAAGACGACTGTACCCTGCTGCAGTATTCATTGACTATTAATTGCTATTTAAGGGATAATCCTGATGCACATGCCGCGTCAAAAATCGCCATGCTGAAATTCCTGATGTCGCGCGGGGCTGATATTCATGCGCTGGCCGGACCAAAGTGGACGGCGCAGCATCTGGCGGTTTCCAATAAACTGCCGGTTCAGGTGCTGGCGTTTATCGCGCAGCAGCCGGGAATTGATTTGAACGCCGGCGACGTCGATATGCAAACCCCGCTGATGTGGTGTGCCATGCTGGATCTGCCGGAGCACGCGCAATTCCTGATTAAACAGGGCGTAGATATAAACCGCCGCGACAACAGCGGCAAAACCGCGCTGGACTATGCCACGAGCGGCAACATGCGGCAGTTGCTGCAGGACGCGGCAAAACCGCGCTGACTGTCGATTAGCTGAAATTAGCGTCTAAAACTCTTTAATTATTTGCTTGCATTTAGCACATAATTGAATCATATTGAGTTGATTGCAATAAACATTTTTTGAGAGAATTAATATGGCAGAAACACGGAAAATAAAACATAGAAAAAACAATAAACCGTGGCAGCCGGACGGCGTGAAGCCGCCTGCCGCGAACCGCAGTAAACCGGACAACCGCCCGCGAGCCGCCGGTCCCAATAAAACAGGAGAACCTTTTCGGCGTCCGGAGGCTCCATCCGGCGTTAAAAAAAGCGGCGGCAGACCACCGCGGTATGAAACGGCCCCGCGTCCGCGTTCCGGTTATGCCCCGGCGGAAAGATATGAAACCGACAACCGTCCGCGCCCGCATTTACCTGTGAAGCCGGCAGAAACCAAGCCGGAGGTTATGGGATATGCGGAATATGTGGGGGATGTTTGCCGGGAGTTTCCGAATAAAGTATTGTTCGATATCCATGCGGCCGACCCGCTGGCCGGTTTTACTTATCCGGAAGAGTGCCTGATCAAGCAGAAGGCGCTGGAGCTGTTCTGGAAAAAGAATGACATTCCGGGGATACCGGAGAAAATAATTCCTTCGCCGCTGCCGCGCGGCTACCGGACCAATTCGAAACGGCGTGTGCTATTTTACAAGGGAAAGACCTCGCTGGTACTGGAACAGAGTCGCTGTGAGCCGGGAACGCTTCAGCGGTCTTCGCTGGAACCGGCATTGCATTTGTCCATCTATCAATTGCTGCTTGACCTGTTGTCCAATGTTAATTATCAGATGCTGGCGCGCAGTCTTAATTTCTGCATTATTCGCGGCTCGTACACTTCCTGCTCCGTTATCTTGAACGTCCATACCGTTGACAGTATTGTTGTGCGTAAAATCAAGCAATTCGCCGCGGCGCTGAAAAACAACGATCCGCGCATTATCTCCTGTTTCATGTATGTTGACCCCACTAAATCCGAGTATTACCTGGAGAGCAAACGTCCGGAAAAAGGCGTTGCTCTGAAAAAACTGTTCGGCCCGGAAAATATTGACATTACGGTTGACGGCATTCGCCTGTTATATCCGCCGACAATATTCTCGCAGGTCAATGAGTCCATGCTGCCGCATTTTACCGGCGCCATCCGGGAACTGCTTAAATTAACTCAGGAGACCCGTCTGTTGGACCTTTATTGCGGTTACGGCCTGATCGGCTTGACTTCCGCTCCGTATGTCGGTTCGGTTATCGGGATGGATATCGAAGGCCCGGCCATTCACGCGGCGATTGAGAACGCCAAATATCATTTCCCCGGTAAATCGCTCAAGTTTATTGCCAGTCCAGTCACCGCGGACTCCCTGAGCGATAAACTGCCGCCGCCTAATTCCAAAGAAGTCGTGCTGCTGGATCCGCCGCGCAGCGGTACCGCCCACGGCGTTATCGAGGCTATTTCTGAACGCCAGCCTCTCCGCGTTCTTCACATCTTCTGCGGCACTGACGAAATCCCCCGCGAACTTCAGGAGTGGAATAAGAACGGCTACATTCCCAAACGTATTCAGCCGCTCGACATGTTTCCCGGTTCCCCGAACCTCGAAACCATGATTCTGCTGGAACCCAAATAAGGACATTGAATTATGGAGACAATTATTATGACAGCATCTTTATTGGCAATGCAGACATTGAGCGGCGGAATGGCGCTTGATGTGTATTTCGGGACTTATACCACTAAAACCAAATCTGAGGGTATTTACCGTTCGACGCTGGATATGGAGACTGGCAGGTTGTCGGAGCCGGAACTGACGGCGAAAGTGGCGAATCCGACTTTTATTGAAATCCACCCTAACGGCAAATTTCTCTATGCGGTGACTGAAGGCAAGACCGGAGCGGTGAGGGCGTTTGCGATTGATCCGGTGACCAGAAAACTCAAGCCGTTGAATGAGTGTCCGTCCGGCGGCAACGGGCCGTGTCACATTTCAATTGACCGTGAAGGCAAGATTTTGCTGGCGGCAAATTACAGCAGCGGCAGCGTGGCAGCCATTCCAATCAATGTGGACGGAACATTGTCCGGGCCGGCTTGCGTTATCCAGCACAAAGGCTCCAGTGTTAATCCCAAGCGCCAGAAAGAACCTCATGCTCATAGCATTAACTTCAGTCCCGATGGCCGTTTTGCTTTTGCCGCAGACTTGGGACTGGATAAAATAATGATTTATAAAGTGGATTCCGCAACCGGCAAACTGGAAGCGAATACGCCGCCGTTTGCCAAAGTCAAGCCCGGCGCGGGGCCGCGGCATTTTACCTTTAATCCGGACGGCAAGTTCGCCTATGTCATCAATGAGTTGGATGAAACGATAACCGCATATGCTTACAACGCTCAATCCGGCGAGTTGACCGAAATTCAACAGGTATCCACGCTGCCGGAGGATTTTAAAGGCGTAAGCTGGTGTGCCGAAGTGAAAGCTCATCCCAGCGGCAAATTTCTGTACGGTTCAAATCGCGGATATGATTCGATTGTCAGCTATAAGATAGATCCGGCAAAGGGAACATTGACGCTGTCCGGATTCCAGAGTGCCGGTATTAAAAATCCGCGCAATTTCAATCTTGATCCGTCAGGACGCTTCTGCGTTGTTGCCAATCAGGATTCCGACAGCGTCTGCACTTTCCGGGTAAATCCTGAAACTGGATCGCTGGAACCGGCAGGCAGCCCGATCACCATTGGTAAACCGGTCTGCGTCCGCTTCCTGCCGTAACGGGATATGTTATTGATTCGGCGGCATAAACGACCCGCCGCGATTTATGGGGTCATACCAGTTTATTTGAGCGAATCCAGATATGTGACCGTCGATAAACAAAACGTTGCCGTAAGAAATATGATTAGACACCTGTTGCGGGTTGCATGTCCTGTCCGAGGCGATGGCCGAGTCGGCGCGTCCGTATTTATCGGATGAGCCTTCCATCATGCCGGCTGCCAGCGTAAAGTCGGTATTGGTGCTGTCCAGCGCGGTATAAGTGTTGCCCGGATGATTTTGAAGAGTTGCCGTAGTGGGACAGGTATAGACTTTATAATTGGTCAGAAAACTGGTTTGGCGCAGCACTTCCAGTCCATTACAGGCTCCTATAATCGGAAATTTATCAGAATAATCCAGTGCGTACTGTTTCAATGCCAGCCCGATTTGTTTCAGATTAGACATGCAGCCTATGCGGCGTGATTTTTCCCTCGCCGTGCCCAGCGCAGGCAGTAATATTCCCGCAAGAATCGCGATGATGGCGATCACGACCAGGAGTTCTATGAGCGTAAAACGAATTTTTTTAAGCATAAATCATTCCCCTTTATTCAAATACTCTATTAGTATAGCATAAAAAAGATAAAAAAACAAGCGTGAACTGGTCTATGCTTTATATTATTATGAGAAAGAAAATTGAAAAAGTAAACGTCCCCCTCCCAAGACCTCAAGTGCATTTAGTTTGACAAAGACAGGGGGGCACATTAACTATGACAAACTCTATGAGGTGTTGCTTTTCGTAAGTTATTCATATTTGGAGAGCAGACCGGAAGAGTGCCTCAGCTCGTTGGCGTCGAATCACTTAATGTGCGTAATTAGGTTGCAATCGTAAAAAAGTGTTAGCTTTTCTTATATTCATATCAAGGAAATTTAGGGTGTGCGTTTAGTGTGTACGAAAAACCGACTGAGCGTAACGCCAGGGGGACGTATTGTCTTTTTTGTCAGAGTAAAAGCACAGAACACATGCGTTTTTATCTCTTGAGAAAAAAAATCCAACCCTTTTTTATCCGTTTGTCAAACTAAACGCACGACTTTTTCTAGGTAACGTGCGTTTAACTTGACAAATGAGCGTTTACCTTTTCAACTGACCCCAATATTCATGCATGCTCAGATAAACCGTCAGAGGAAAACCGTTCAGGTTAAATTGAAACGCTTATCGAAGAAGTCTATTAATTTGTAAAATGTAACGCATTAAACCAAATATCAGGCGCAAAAAAACTGATGCAATTCATATTTACTTATTTTTGGGTTTATTTTTTAATATCACCCTCTTGAAAAATCATTTGCGGTGTCATATTATATGTCATATAAAGTGTCACAAATCTTTAAGAGCAGAGCGTAACATGTTTAACATAGAATATTTGGCGCAAAAAGCGGGAGTCAGCCGGCGCACCGTCAGGTATTATATTCAGCGAGGATTGCTTCCGCCGCCGCTTGGACAGAAGCGGGGTGCCTATTACACCGAAGCTCATCTCGAAAGATTGCTGCTGATCTTGAAGCTTTCCGCCAAAGGCGTACCGCTGATCCGGATCAAAACCGTTCTTGAATCAGATGCGCAATTTGACGAACATACTCCGGAATTGGAAATTGTCCGGATGCGTTGTGAAAAGATTGAAATCTGCGACGGGATTGATTTATTCGCCAAATCCGGATTGCTGAGAGACCAGAATATAATTGATATTAAAAAATATATAATCAGCCTTATACAAGGGGAAAAAGATAATGATGAAAAAGCGTACGGGGCTGTATTCGACAGAACAGCGACCAGTGGCCTTGACAAAGATAAATGTTTCAAGTGTAATTGACGGGTTCATTGCTGAAACAATAATTACACAGCATTTCAAAAATACTGAAAACATTAATATCGAGGCAGTGTATTGCTTCCCCGTGGAAAATCCAGCGGCCATTTATTCCTTTACCATAAAAACCGCCAGTCAGGTTTTGAATGGTTATCATGATGAAAGAACCCGGGCTTATGATGTCTATGACAATACTCTTGAAGACGGCGGCAGCGCGTTCAAACTTGAGCTTGAAGAAAAAAATATTCTGGAGCTTGCGATCGGCAATCTGTCACATGGGGAAGAGGTGACGGTAGAGATCGGGATTATCAGTCATCTTACGATCATCGACAGTATCGCAAACTTGCGCATTCCCACGGCTTTAAGTCCGCGTTATGTTCCTGCCGGAACCTCCTGGGAAGATAATAATATTTCCTCGCCGCCGTTTCTTACCTCAGTTCCATATGGAGTTGCCATTTGCGTCAATATCAATATCCCGGAACTGAACGGTTTGCGTTCGCCTTCACATCGTATCAATGCGGAAAAAAACGTTTCCGGCTGTATTGTCAGGTTAGTGGACCCATATGAAGCGCCGGATCGTGATTTTATTCTTGAATTTGAACCGTGCGGGATTGAACTGCCGCAATGTTTCGTCAGCAGGCATGCCAACGGCATGAGGGCGGCATTGATCAAATTCCATCCTGAATTCGATTTTCCGCTGGCTGTGCCTCAAGAGAAATCTGATATTATATTCATGCTGGATTGTTCCAGTTCCATGGACTGCTCCTATATCGAACCGGCCAAAGAAGCGCTGGAACTTTGCCTGCGCTCAATGGCGGAGGGCGATTATTTTAATATCATGGTCTTCGGCAGCAGTTACAGGTTGTTTTTCAGCAAACAGGTGGAATACAACCAGATTAATCTGGATAAATACCTGTCTAAACTATCGGAAATTGATGCAGACATGGGCGGTACTGAACTGCTGGAAGCGCTGGATTTGGTTTACCGGATACCGGTGCAGAAAAATTGCCGCCGGGAAGTGATTCTGATTACTGACGGCGAAGTCTATAACACCAGGGAAGTATTGCAGCATGCCACGACGAATCATAAAACCACCAGATTTTATACTTTCGGAATCGGATGCGGCGCCAGTCAGGCGCTGGTAAAAGGGCTTGCCGACGTGACCGGAGGGGTATGGGAGATTATTTCTCCCGGAGAAAATATCCAGGAAAAGGTATTGCGCCAGTTCTCCAGGTTAATTCAGCCCGAAGTAAAGAATTTGAGTATTGTTGCTGAAAATGCAAAATTACGGATGCCGGAACGTCTTCCGCCGATTTATGAAGGCGATATGCTTACGTTGCTGGCAGAAGTGGAAGAACTCAATGAGAATGCCAGGATTATTGTTTCCGGCAAAATCTGCGGAGAAACTTTTTTATGGGAATGTCCGGTAATCAATCTCGGCAATGACAACCGGATTCCGCTATTGTGGGCGGCAGCGCAGATAACTGAACTTGAAGATCGACTTTATATTGATGAAAAGCGGGAATACTCTGAACAGAAAATTTTGAAACAGGCGAAAAAATTCAATATTTTAAGCCATTTGTCGAGTTTTCTGTCTGTTGAAGACCGGCACGAAGACGAAAAAGCCATGTATTACCCCTCATTCAGAATCGTTCCGATAATGCTCAGCCGGGCAAGAATTGACTGTTATTCCGGGAATATCAGAAATTTAATGGCTGCCGTTCACGAAACAAATGCTCAGACACAATATGTTGCGACAAACGCTGAAATTCGCTCGCTGAATGTTTCAGGCTGGTATCGTCAGGCGCTTAAAACACAGGATGCCAGCGGCAGTTTCTCATCAGAGGAATTGCTGGCGGCTAAATTGAAGATACGCCCGGAAGCGCTGGAAGCCCATCTGAGCCAATCGTCTTCAGTCAGAAAAAACATACTGAAACGCAAAGCGCTGGTTACCGCGGTAACCGTTAATCTGTTGAAATCAGACCGCGAAGCCGCCGCCGTTTCCAGCCGGGCAATCAAAAAGGCGGAGCGCTGGCTGGAGTCGCTTGACGACAAAGAGGATATCATCTTGCGGAGCCGTCAATTGCTTGCTAACCTGGATCGTCAATGATGCAATGGATAAATTCAGGAAACAGGATTCATACGCAGATTCCTGACTCCTTGCCTTAAATTATTTGGGTCTTCACTAGAATTTGTGGGTAGAAATGAATATCCAATATCCCGTCCCGCAAGGCGGGATCCCGCGGATGCGGGAAATATCCAACTGATGAAGGAAAGGCAAAATACAAAGACAATCATAGAGATTTCGACCTGCAAGACCGTTTCATTATAGATGCTGCCGGAAAAAAAGCAGGAGCGATAGCGATATTTTTTTACCTTGAATGTTGAATATTCCGTGTTGGATATTCGATATTCGAATTATTTGACCGTTAAAAACGAATACGATTATTCATTCAGGAAACGCCCCGCGAATTCAGGAGAAGAGACAAATATTTCAAGCTTCTCCATTTTATTTAATCAAAAAACTTGAAAAATAATTGCCCCGCTATATTATTGTTATACCGGAGCAAAAAATATGTAGTTGCGAAAACATGGGCGTGAATGAAACTTAGAACTAAAATCTCACTGGTTAACGTAGCGGTGCTGCTTTTTGCCGCAGTTATTACACTTTATATTGCAATAAATGATATTCTTGAAAAAAGCAGTCAGGACATTAAGCAATCTGAACAGGAAGAACTGATTCGGGTTAAAATGCAGATCCGTGATATTGTGGATATGGCTTATGAAGTCGTTGACAGTAATTATACCGATTCATTAAGCGCAAACGCGCTGGAAAAAAATTATGGCTGGCTGTTGCGGGAGGCAGTCAATGCCACTAAAACCGACATCAACCGTGACCTTGTGCTGATTCCTGAGAATACAAGCCAGGATGAATATCTTCGATTGGCAATAAAAGCGACGAAGGACTCTGTCAGTAACTTCAATGGTCAATACATCAAAGTATTCTTTATTGCCGCGGGGAATAGTAATTCGGAAGCCATTGTGCCATATATCAAAAAAACAGCGGAAAAAACCGCTGAAGGATTCGTATTCAATGAATCCAGAAAAAGTCCGGTGATTGCGTACTTCGGCAAGGTAGCCCGCGACAAGATTATTTTATTTGCTGAAATCGGCGCACAGCAAATCGTCGTGGATGCAAAGGAAAGGAGCAAAGCAGTGCTTCGAAAACTCCTCTATGATGAAGGGCGGGGATATGTTTTCGTTAATGATTTAAGCCGTAAAGTTATCATACACCCGTACACCACAGACATTGAGGGAATAGACTATTCGAGCCTGCCGGAGCAAAAAAGACAAAAGCATATTCCGGCAATGGTTGAATTGTGCAAACAGAAAACAAAAGGATATATCAATTATTCTGTGCCTAAATACGAGAGAAACCTGAACAATCCTCCGTCAGTCCCCAAAGTATCGTATGTCAGGCTGTTTGAACCGTGGGGCTGGATCATTGGTTCAGGAGCTTATATCGATAATATCGAAAAGCTGGCGGAAACCCGCAAATACGAAAAAATGGAACAAGTCAATGACTTAATCCTGAAAGTGCTGATCAGTTCAGTGCTGATTACTTTCGGCATGATTTTGTTTTCAATATTTTTTGCGGAATCACTCAGTAAACCGATTGTCAAAATGATTGATAAAATGAAGTCCGTGCAACTGGATGAGATCACGACTTCTTCTGTATCGCCGCTGAGGGGCAGTTACGAACTTAAAGAGCTGGGGAACATTTTCAATAATATGCTTCATTCAATCAATGACAGCGTCAAGAAAATCCGTGAAACAACTTCAGTTAAAGAGAAATTCGAGAGCGAACTGAATATTGCCAGGAACATTCAGTTAAGCCTGCTGCCTAAAACATTTCCCAAACTGAATGAAAATGCTGAATACGACATTTACGGCGCGATTAAATCCGCCAGGATTGTCGGTGGCGACATGTATGATTTTTTCAATATTGATGATCATAATATATGCTTTGCCATCGGCGATGTCTCCGATAAAGGCGTTCCGTCTTCCCTGTTCATGGCGCTGACCAGGACACTGCTGCGTTCCAAAGTCGGGAAAACTCTTTCCGCCGGTCAGATAATGACTGAGATGAACAAATCGCTTTGTGAAAATAATGACGCTTCAATGTTTGTCTCGTTCTTCATCGGATTGCTCAATCTTAAAACCGGAAAACTGAACTATTGTAACGCCGGACACAATCTTCCTTTTCTGATTCGCAAGCATAGCAAGATCGAAAATCTGCCGGTTAGACACGGAATTCCAATCGGCGTCATGGATTTGGAACCTTATTACGATGATACGATCACGCTCAAGACGGACGACATGCTGATTTTGTATACAGACGGGGTAATCCGCGGTCTCAACCGCCGACACGAACTTTTCGGCGATGTCCGCCTGGAAAAAGTATTGGAGAAATGCGTACTGTTGAAACCCAGGGAATGTGTTGACGCGGTTCTGGACGATGTTTCAGACTTTACAGGAAGTGTCGAGCAGGAAGATGATATTGCCATTCTGGCAGTGAGTTATCGCGGGCGCGGACTTGACAAAAACAAAAATGCGTCCTTCGTTATATAAAGAGTTTTAAATTAGATAATGTGTCAAATCTTGTGATGTGTTTTTGTAAAGAGTGCATTGGCGCTTGACTTTTGCATACAGAAAATTATGTTACATTTACACTCAAAAAAATAAAGGGGAAATTCAGTATGAAAAAAATGTTAACTCTCGTTTTGTCCGCAGCGGCAGTATGCTGTATGGCCCAGCAGGCTGAAGTTAGAATTGATGTGGACGGACTCAAGAATGGAATAGCATTAACTCCGGTTAAATCGTCTTCACTTAATGTCAACAACGCCACATGGTTGCAGGACAAAAAAGAATGCTATCTGGTTGTGAGCGGCGGCAAAATCACCAATGAATGGAGTGAGATGGAATTCAGTTTTATCCCGGAAAACGATGGAAAAGTAGCGCTTGTTCTGCGCGGGCCATGGTATAAGCCGGGAACTGAAGTAACCAACAGGCCGGTGTGGGTGGCTTATGATGATTTGAGCGCAATCGGGGCCGATCTTAGAAACCCGGGCTTTGAAGAAGTTAATCCGGGCGCAACCGGATTCTTTAGCGGATGGGGAGGCGACCCTGCCAATATGGTTGTGGGTAAAGATGACTCAAAATCCGGCAAAAATTATGTAAAAGTTTGGCACAACGTCCCGGTTGCCCAGAATATTGTCGTGAAAAAGGGGCAGAAAGTAACAATTAAATTCAGTATTAAGGCGATTCCGGCAGAATAAACGGTTCCTGAAATTCAGTTATAAATCAGGCAACGGGTAATTCCCGTTGCCTTTTTTCCTTCAGCGGATTAATACGAATCCCGTTCCAGCGCCCACTTCTGTAATTTCTTTTCGGTTTCCGGCCACTTTAAAGCTTTCACGGTTTCAAAGAATTTCTTGAAATATGCCTTCATCGCTTGCTGGAAAATATCCAGATTCATAATTCTTTCGGCAAAACGCGTATGTATGTCCATTTCTTCGCCTTCAGGCAGCGAAAGCCCGCTGAAAGTGAAATGGTCGGCGTCAAAAGTGCCTGCCCAGACATCCTCGCCGCGCGCCATGGCAAATTTTGCTTTCTTGAGTTTTTTGCCGACAATCAGCGCCGCTTTGGCTTCGGCGCTGCGCTGCGGGCTGCCGCCTTTCTTAAGTGTGGTTTCCGCCGCGCCTTGAGCTTCGGCGGAATACGCGAAAGTCAGCGGGCCTTCGATCATTATATCAAAATCACCGAACTGTTCAAGCGACACGCGGCCGCCTTCTTTTTCGCTATAATACCATAACCAGGTAAGGAAATCGCGGCCTGGAGTCAGTTCGCCGTCCGGGCAGTCGGAAAAATTTATGACAGGCAGGTCGGCCTCAGTCGTATGAAACATTTCCGCCAGCATTTCGCCGATGCCCACCTGGCGCGGCTCAATATTGGTGGTTTTGTAGAAAAAAGCGATAAAATTGTCAATCTGCGAGGTGGAACCGGTTCCCAGATAAAGCATATCTGTGGACAGATCAATCACTACCGGAACCCCGGCCAGCGACGGCGGCATTTTCATCAAATGCTTCTCGATAACATCTTTCTTGATCTCGTTTTTGACACGCGACGGCACCATGAGCGCATTATTTGCCTGTATGTACACCAGTTCCTCACGTTTGCAGATGGCTTTCATGAGGACGGAAGGAATTTTCCGCTCCGCTTTCCGCAGGTTCAGATAAAGATGCCCTCCGCAAATCGCGGTTTCTTCGTCAATTTTGGATTCCAGCAGATGCCGTCCGCTGACCCAGCCGATTTGCGGCTCGTCTTTTACCTGATCGAGCATCCCGGCGGTATCCGCCGCGAAAAGTTCAAGATAGTTTTCCGGCAATTTCGAAGCCAGTTTAAAAATCGCTACGGCAAAAGTTCCATGTTCAAAAGGCATAATATGTTCAACTCCTGTTATTTTGTTTAAAATCTGCCAAGGAGCCGTTCAAAAATAACCTTTACATTTTGGTGTTCTTTTGAGCTATTTTTGCCGTAATTGTTCGTTACATAACTCGTTATGCTCCTCTCAATTACAACAAAAATAATCTCAAAAATCCATGCCAAAATTTGTAAACTTTATTTTTGAACAACTCCTAAATCTATTGCCAAAACTGCCGGTTTGCCAGTTATTTTACACAATTATATCCGGATTAATTACGAGTTCGCAAAATTGGTCGCCGCGGTCTTTGTAATCCTTGAACATATCCATGCTCGCACACGCAGGCGAAAGCAGGACAACATCGCCTTTGACGGAGTTACGGGCCGCGGCTGTAACCGCATCTTTGAATGTATCGAACAATTCGCAGGGAAAACTGCTGCTCAAAGTATCAAATATTTTCTGCCTGCATTGGCCAATGATAAACCCCTTCTTCACAAAGCCGGAGACCTCGCGCAGCGATGAAAAATCCATGTTTTTATCCAGGCCGCCGAGAATAATATTAACATTTTTCCTGCCCGGAGCGGAAACGGTATGCAGCGCGACAATCACCGATGCCGGATTGGTCGCTTTGGAATCATTAATAAATACTATTCCGGAATGTTCAGCAACCTGTTCCAGGCGGTGGCGGCCCGGCGCGAATTCGCATACCGCTTTCTTCAGCACAGGCGAAAACAGCACGTCATGGCCCAGATAAATCCGCGCCAGTTCCAGCGCGGCTGCCAGATTCTCCAGGTTATGGGGTCCTTTTAACTGCGTTTCCTGTTGACGGACAATCAATTTTCCGTCATACAGTAAATCCCCGGCGCAAACGGTTATTTTATTACCCGCGCAAGCCGGCAATTTGAATTCCGGGGTTTCGCGCAGACTTAACCCCGCCACCCGGCGTTCAACCGGCATCCGGTCAAAAATCTTGAACTTGGTTGCGGCGTATTCATCCATGCGGTCATGATAACGGTTGAGATGGTCGCTGGTAATATTCAACAATACCGCGGCGAAGGGGGTGAATTTAAAACAGCGTTCAAGCTGAAATGAACTGACTTCGATAACTGGAAGCAACCCTTTGCCGGCTTTGTGTTCCAGAATGTCCGCGCAGATATCGCACAACGGAAGACCGATATTGCCTGCCGGGCGGGCGTCAACGCCAAGTGCTTGGAGTAAATGCACCGTCAGTTCAGTTGTCGTGGTCTTGCCGTTAGTCCCGGTTATTGCCAGCATCGGGCCGTCGAAATGGCGCGCTCCGAATTCCAGTTCGCTGATCAGTTCAACTCCGGAAGCCAGCGCCGCCAGATAGACCGGGGAATACGGCGGTACTCCGGGACTGACTATCAGCAGATCGAATCCGGTAAAAATAGCGGAAGACGGTTTTTCCGCGGAAGCAGGAGCATCTTCGAAGAATTTAATTTTGTGTCCGGCGGCTTCAGCCAGCCTGGCGGCGGCAAGTCCGCTTACGCCCCGCCCGATAATACCTGTCATCATGTTTCGTCTGCCGCATCGGCATCAGTTTTTTTCTGAACCGGTTTTGATTTCTTGCGTTTGGCGTCTTTGAACTTCTTCAGACTGTAAAGCTTAGCCGGATTAATATCTTCCGGTTTTAACAACAGCACGGAAAATTCCAGGACTACTTTTTCAAATTTTTTATTGCCGTCAGCGCTTTTATTATTGCTGTTTTCGTCCAGACCGTCCAAATCGGATTGCCGGCGGGCCACCCACATCTCATCGAATTTATCATGGACTTTGATGAACCATGCGCGGTCAATTCCGGTCGAGATTTCCAGTTCTTCCGGATCTTTCAGCCAGGAATGCACGGTCATGGCATACGCCATGTAATGCTGCCGGGTCAGTTCAGCGCCATGTTCATCCTTGCCGGTAACAATCATTGTTTCGCAATTTTTGAGATATTCGAGAACACTGTCCCGGGTTAGCTGCATCTCATCGCCATCCTTGTTCTCGCCTGCATTGCAAACTATGCCGGCAGCCATCCCCAAAATAGCCATTACAATATAAACAAATCGCATCGTATATTATATCTTTCAATTTTTAAATTTATAAACCACATATTTATTATACTACAAAAAGCGCGACAATAAAAATATAAATGATTGCCATAAGACAAAAAGTGGAATGTTTTTTAACCAATCCGGACAATCAGCGCTTCATTTACTGCGACTAATGCACTGCGCGGGCGTTTACACCAGAACTATTTTTTTGATATTTTTCTTGCCGGCTTTGAGGATTATTGGCCCGGCGGCGAAAACGTCCGCTTTAATCTTTATTTCGAAACTGGTGATGCGCTGATCGTTGATATAAGCGCCTCCGCCCTGAATCAGGCGTCTCGATTCGCCGTTGGATTTGCTGAGTCCGGCATCGGTCAGGAGTTTTACAATCCAGATGCCGTCGCCGTCAACTTCCGATTTCGGCAGTTCATAAGCGGGGAGATCGTCAAACCCGGCCTGACTGTCGGCTTTGACTGCTGCAACAGCGCTGGATGTCTGGATTTTTCCTTCAGGGTCGGCAAAGCCGAATTTGCTGCCGGCGGCGAGATAGGCTTTGATGGCTTCGGTTTCGCCGTGCGCCAGTTTGGTGGCTTCAAACGCCAGAATTTCTTTGGCACGGTTGATTGCCGGGGCCTGCAATTGCGCCAACTGCCTGATTTCGTCAACCGGCAGGTTGGTGAAAAAGCAGAGCAGTTTCTGAACGTCGCCGTCTTCGCTGTTGCGCCAGAACTGGTAATAGTCAAAAACTGAAGTGCGGGAAGTATCGAGCCAGACATTGGTTCCGCCGGCGGTTTTGCCGAATTTATTGCCCTGGTTGTCAGTCAGCAACGGAAAAGTCATTGCGAACACTTCGTTCTGCGACATCTTTCTGACCAGTTCGGTGCCGGCGACGATATTGCCCCACTGATCCTGTCCGCCGAACTGCATTTTGCAGTTCAGATCGCGGTTCAGCACGTAGAAATCATAGGCTTGAAGGATGGAGTAGTTGAATTCCAGAAAAGACAGGCCGGTTTCCAGGCGCATTTTCACCGAATCCTGCGCCAGCATGCGGTTGACGCTGAATTTCGACCCGATATCCCGCAGGAAATCTATGTACAGCATATCCTTGAACCAGTCAATATTATTGACAAAATACGCATTGCCTTCCGTCACCGAGATAAAATGCGCCAGTTGACCGCGGATACATTCCGCGTTCGCCGCGATTTCTTCTTTGGTCAATATCGGACGGGCGCTCTGCTTGCCCGACGGATCGCCGATCTGCGCGGTGGCGCCGCCGACCAGCACAATCGGGATATGTCCGGCTTTTTGCAGTAAACGCATTGCCATGATTGGCAGCAGATGCCCCACATGCAGACTGTTGCCCGTCGGATCAAAACCGACATAAAATGCGATGCGTTCGTTATCAAGCTGCTTTTTAATATTTTCAGCGTCAGTCTCCTGATAGACAAAACCGCGTTCTTTTAATTCATTGTAAATGCTCATTTCAAATTCCCTTGTTTATATCCCATCCTGACTTCATACGGCAGCAAGTCATAAAGGACTAAAAATATACCAGATATAATGATATTTGCATAACTGGAAATGAAGTTTTTTCGAAAAACCTGATTGTCTCGTCCTGAAACAACTCCTAAAAAACTGGAACGTTATCGTTTTTTTCCAATTTATCAATTCTATTTATGGAATTTTAATCGGAAAATGTTCGATTTTTCGGGTAAACCTATTATATTACGCATCTTAATATTATTCCGGTTTCCTGGAATGCCGGAAATATAATTGTAACTCGTCAGGCGCCATGGTTAAACAGATGATGGAACTGTTGCACCGGATGGGGTAAAACATAAAGGGTAATCCAATGTGGGACAGGCTTGGCAGTATTTTTACCGATTTATTTGCGGCAGGGTTCAACTGGTTTTATATCGTTTATAAAGCCGGGGCATATCCTGAATTTTACTGGCTATGGTTCTTTTTTATTGTATTTACAGTCTGGCTGGCCAGCGGCTTTATTGCTGCAACTATTGCGGAAATGAGAAGTCATAAGATGAAACTGCATTTCTGCATGGGATTGCTGTTGCCCTATGTTTACCCGTTTTTGCTGCTCAATCATCTGAAGAAACTTGCCCATGTGGAGAAAGTGGATCAAATAGAGGAAGAAGTCGGAGATACTTATCAACTGACCGCTAAACTGATGGATAAAATCGAAGAAAAAGATGCCATGAGACAGGCTAAAATTGATGCCAGACGGCTTTTGAAAGAAAAATCAGCATCCTCGGTCGTAGACAGACTTGAAGCCGCCGGATTGAGAGCAACGCCTATTTCCGCTCCCGAACAGCCCGAAGAAAGTCTGACCGCCGCCGGACCGGAGCCGCTTCCTGTACCGGAAATCAAGGAAACACCCGCAGCCGATGAAGTCGTTTCCGCAGAACCGTCAAAGTATACTCGCGGCTATCTTGAAAGCCTTTCCGTGGACGAGGCCGGAAACCGGGTCGGGCCGTTCAGCATCAAACTGAAAGACAATTCTTCGCTGACCGCGGAAACGATTAAAAGTGTTCAGGAGGATCTCGCGATATTTGAGATATTGAATAAAAATGGTGAAATTAAAAATATAAGAATAAAATTCGCTAATATTGAATCCTGCGAAAAAATGAATTAACAGGGAAGTCAGAATGTTTAAGCCAGTCAGTAATCAACCTAAATTTCCGGAAATGGAATGCGAAGTTCTGGATTTCTGGAACAAAAACCAGATATTCGAGAAGTCGATGAAAAATCGCAGCGGCGGTAAAGAATATGTATTTTACGACGGTCCGCCGTTCGCCACCGGACTGCCGCATTACGGGCATCTGCTTGCCGGAACCATTAAGGACGTGATTCCCCGCTACCAGACCATGCGCGGCAAGTATGTCAGCCGGGTATTCGGCTGGGACTGTCACGGGCTGCCGGTCGAAAATGAGATGGAAAAAGAGCTTAATTTATCCAGCAAGAAGGATATCGAAGCTTACGGTATTTATAAATTCAATGAAGCCTGCCGCGGCATCGTATTACGCTATACTTCGGAATGGGAGCAGGTCGTCAAACGGATGGGCCGCTGGGTGGACTTTGATGGCGGGTACCGCACCATGGACCTCAATTATATGGAATCCATCTGGTGGGTATTCAAGCAGCTCTGGGAAAAGGGACTGATTTATGAAGGATACAAAATCCTGCCTTATTGTCCGCGCTGCGCTACGCCGCTGTCCAATTTTGAAGCCAATCAGGGTTATGTGGAAGTAGTGGACCCCGCAATTACCATCAAATTCAAAGCCGCTGACGAGGAAAATACTTACTTCCTGGCATGGACCACCACGCCCTGGACGCTGCCCTCGAACCTGGCACTGGCGGTAGGCCCGAATATTGATTACCTTAAAGTCAAAGACGGTGAAGAGTTCCTTATTCTCGCCGAGTCGCGGCTTGCGTCATATTATAAAACCGAACTGCCGGAAATTGTCTCCCGTTTTAAAGGTTCCGAACTCAACGGACGGAAATATTATCCTCTGTTCAACTATTTCGCCGATCTGGAAAAACAGGGAGCTTTCCGCATACTTTGCGCCGACTATGTCAGCACTGAAGACGGCACCGGCATCGTTCATACTGCTCCCGGATTCGGTGAAGATGACAATGCGGCTTGCAAAGCCAACGGCATTCCCGAAGTCTGCCCGGTTGACGAACAATGCTGTTTTACCGCCGAAGTCAGCGATTATGTCGGGCGCTTTGTCAAAGATACGGACAAGGATATCATTCGCAGGCTCAAAGATGAGGGAAAACTTGTTCATCGCGGCACCATCAGCCACAATTATCCGCACTGCTGGCGCGACGATGTTCCGCTGATTTACCGTGCCGTGTCCACCTGGTTTGTCAAAATTGACGAAATCAAAGAAAAAATGCTGAAAGCCAACAGCCAGATCAACTGGATGCCGCCGCACCTGAAAGAAGGACGTTTCGGCAAGTGGCTGGAAAACGCGCGTGACTGGGCGATCAGCCGCAACCGTTACTGGGGAACTCCGCTGCCAATCTGGAGAAACGAGGAAACCGGCGAAACCGTTTGCATCGGTTCGGTTGAAGAACTTGAAAAACTTACCGGCAGGAAAATCACCGATATTCACAAGCATTTTATGGATGATATGGTCATTCCTTCGCCGACCGGCAAGGCCCCGCTGACCCGTGTGCCGCAAGTGCTTGACTGCTGGTTCGAAAGCGGCTCCATGCCCTACGCCCAGCATCATTATCCTTTTGAAAATAAAGCTCACTTTGAAGCTAATTTCCCGGCCAACTTCATTGCGGAAGGCCTGGATCAAACTCGCGGCTGGTTTTACACCCTGGTGGTGCTCGGCGCCGCGCTGTTTGACAAACCGCCGTTTGAAAACGTCATTGTCAACGGCTTGATCCTGGCTGAAGACGGACAGAAAATGTCCAAGCGCAAAAAGAATTATCCCGATCCCAAATATGTGATTGACACCTACGGAGCCGATTCCCTGCGGCTGTTCATGCTGGGGTCGCAGGTCGTTCGAGCAGAAGACCTGAAGTTTTCCGAAAACGGCATTAAGGAGGTTCTGCGCGGCGTTATGCTGCCGATGTGGAATGCTTATAGTTTCTTTGTCACCTATGCCAATGTTGACGACTGGCAGCCGGAAGCTGGATCGCGCGGACCGGAAAATCCGACCAATCCGCTGGACCGCTGGATTCTCAGTTCGCTGTCCCAGATGGTTGAAGAAATTGAGTACGAAATGGACCGCTACAATCTGCAGAAGGCGGCCAACCGGTTTGAAAAATTTGTTGACGACTTGACCAACTGGTACATCCGCCGCAGCCGTCGCCGTTTCTGGAAAAGCCAGAACGATTCCGACAAGCAGGATGCCTACCAGACACTGCATTATGTGCTGCTGACTTTTGCCAGGACTGCCGCGCCGTTCATTCCGTTCACTACGGAAATGATTTTTCAGAATCTGCGGACGGATGACATGCCTGAGTCAGTGCATTTGTGCGACTTTCCTGTCGCTGATACCGGGCGCCGCGATGTTGAACTGGAAGTCCAGATGGAAAATACCATGACCTCGGTTTCGCTGGGCCGGTTCCTGCGCTCGCAGCATTCGCTCAAGGTGCGTCAACCGCTGGCCAAGGCGATTATCGTAATTCATGACGACGCTATCCGGAAAATGGTTGAAGCGACCGCTTCGATTATCGCGGAAGAGTTGAACGTCAAGGAGATAGTATTCAGCAGCGGCGAGGAAGATCTGGTCGTCCGCAAGGCGAAAGCCAACTTTAAAGTGCTCGGTTCCAGACTCGGCCCCAAAATGAAGGAGGCCGCCGCGCTTATTGCCGCCCTTTCATCAAAAGATATTGGTTTGATTTTAAGCGGAGCGCCTCATCAGGTGGAACTCAGCGGCGGAGAAAAGCTGGACATCGGCGCGGATGATCTGATCGTTCAGCGCGAAGAAAGGCCCGGCATGACCGTCGCTACCGAAAGCGGCATCACGCTGGCGCTGGATACGACACTGACCCGCGAATTGGAAGAGGAAGGATTCGCCAGGGAATTTGTCAGTAAAATCCAGAATATGCGCAAAGACACCGGGCTGGAGGTTTCCGACAGAATTTCAATCCATTATTGTCTGGATAGTTCATTCAAGTCGGCGCTGATTAATTCTAGCGATTATATCTGCGCGGAAACCCTAGCGGAAACTCTCGCGGAAGATAAAACCCTCGATAACAGCGCCGAAACACTGGATATCAACGGTATTGCCTGTCTTGTCAGAATGCGGAAAAATATCTCCTCCTGCATGAAAAAAGGTGTTGAAGAATAAGCATCTTTTAATGCTTCCAATCAGGGGGATAAATGCCCGGCAGAAAAACATATCAAGCGGCGATGATCCTGGCAATGACCGGGCTCTACTTCTTTTCATTCTTTCAGCGGGTGGCCATTCCCGGCGCGATCTTTAACGACATTCAAACTGAATTTGCCGTTTCCGCGGTCGAAGTGACCAGGCTCAGCGCCATTTATCTGTTTGTTTACGCCGCGATGCAGCCTTTCGCCGGGCTTTTGGCCGACCGCTTCGGCGGAGTCAGGGTTGTGGTTGTCAGCGGCATCCTGCTCTGTACCGGGTCTTTGCTGTTCCCGATGGCGCAAGGCGAATGGGGATTATACCTGAGTCGGGCGCTGGTCGGCTTAGGCGCCAGCGCCATGTATTTGTGCCTGGTCAAAGAATCTGACCTCTATTTCGGCGGCAAAAACTATGCGCCGATTCTGGGTTTTCTATGTCTGCTGGGATATTGCGGCGGCCTGGTCGGCACCCGCCCGTTCCGGCTGATGGTGGAAAGCATCGGCTGGCGCAATTCGTGCCTTATCGTTGCCGTTGCCTCCTGTATTGTCCTGCTCCTGACCTGGCTGATTATGCAGCGTGTCGGCAGGAAATATGTTCCGCAAAGAGAGGAACGGCTCTGGAGCAGCACGATTGATGTGCTGAAGAACAGCCTGAACTATCCGGTAATCATTACCGTTTCGTTGTCGTTCTCGATATATTTGAGTATTCAGGCGACCATCGGCCAGAAATTTCTGGAGGATATTTGCGGAATTTCGCCGCTGCAATCCTCCGGCTATACTTTTATCATGATGCTGTGTACCATGAGTTCGCTGGCGCTTTCCGGCATCCTCAGCAAACTGCTGAATAACAACCGGAAAGGATTTCTGGTATTTTACGGAGTTGCCCCGCTGGTTGCGTCCATACTGTTGCTGACCGGTACCATCTTCCGGGCTTCCCCGCAATTTTTTCTGGTGGCGTTTATTCTGCTGGCGCTTGCTGCCGGCACTTCCCCGGTAACCACCCTGCTGATGAAAGAAATGAATCCTCCGGGAAAAGTTGCCGTCTCTATCGGAATATTGAATACGACAGCATATATTATGGTGGCAGTCATGTCGCAGGTTATCGGCAGGGTGCTGGACTTTTTCAATGATTCGATCACGATCACTGACAAAGCCAGAATTTATCCGCCGAAAGCCTATATCACGCTGTTCAGCATCCTGTTGCTGGTTTCGCTGGCCGCCGCCGCCGCGTCATTTTACAGCCGCGAAAGCAACGGCAAAAATTTAGGAGATCGTTACGGCAGAGTGAAATTAACCCCGCGCGGTTGATTTGCAGTATGTTTAATTACAATTTAAACGCTTCCGGATTGATTTTTTTGCCGGAAGAGTAATTTTAAGCTTTTGAATATTTAATAAAGGATTTAATCATGAGAATATTATCCGGAATACAACCGTCGGGAGTGCCGCACATCGGCAACTACTTCGGCATGATGCGTCCGGCGGTTGAACTGCAGAAACAAGGTGAAGCATTTCTGTTTATCGCCGATTATCACGCGCTCACCACCAACCCTGACCCGAAAGAACTGCGGGAGCGCGTACTTGGCGTGGCGCTTGACTTTCTGGCCTGCGGGATTGATCCCGAAAAAACGGTATTTTTCCGGCAGTCGGATGTGCCGCAGGTTACCGAACTGACTTGGATTTTGAATACCGTCACCACGGTCGGGCTGCTGGAACGCGCTCATAGTTATAAGGATAAGATTGCTAAAGGCTTCGTGCCGAACAACGGTCTTTTTTCCTATCCGGTGCTGATGGCTTCGGATATCCTGATCTATCATTCAAATATTGTCCCGGTGGGCAAAGACCAGAAACAGCATGTCGAGATCACCCGCGACATCGCCATCCGTTTCAACAATATCTACGGCGATGTATTCACGATTCCGCAGGAAAAGATAAGGGAAGAGGTGGCGATTGTGCCTGGACTCGACGGCCAGAAAATGTCCAAAAGTTACAACAACACAATTCCAATTTTTGATACCGAGAAAGCGATGCGCAAAACCGTGATGAGCATTGTTACCGATTCCAAAGGGCTTGAAGATAAAAAAGACCCTGACCAGTGCAATGTAATGGCGTTGTATAAACTCTTCGCGACGGTGGAACAGATAAAAGCAATGGAAGAGCGTTATCGTGCCGGAAATTACGGTTACGGTCACGCCAAACAGGCGCTTTTTGAACTGCTATGGCTCTATTTCGAGCCGATGCGCAAGCGCCGTGAAGAACTAGCCAAAAACCTCGATTATGTGCATAAAATCCTCGATGAAAGCGGCTGCAAAGCCCGGCACGAAGCCGAAAAAACGATGGATAAAGTACGTAAAGCCGTTGGATTAAGATAAAGAAAGGTTGTCGGAACATGACCGGAACAGGCAAGACAAACTGGCGACGCATTTCCAAGGAAAGCGTATTCAAAACGCGTATTTTTGATCTGCATCTGGAAAAATCAGAATGCATCCGCACTGGCGCAGTGCAGGACTTCTATTATATCCATTGTTATGACTGGGTCAATGTTATTGCTGTAACTCCTGAAAATTTACTGGTCATGATCCGGCAGTTCCGGCATGGTTCCGGCAATCTGGAAATCGAAGTGCCGGGCGGCGGAATCGACCCGCGGGATATTGATCCAATCGCCGCCGGAGCCCGTGAACTTCTGGAAGAAACCGGATATCGCGGCGAAAACGGCCGGATCATCGGCAAAGTATGCCCTAATCCCGCACTCCAGAACAATCTCTGCTTTACCGTAATGTTTGACAACTGCGTCAAAGTTTCGGAAGCGCAATTGGAAGATACGGAAGAAATCGAAACCGAACTGGTTTCAATGCCGGAACTGGAAAAACTTGTTACCGGCGGCCATATCCGGCACGGCCTGGTCTTGAATGCCATTCATTTCTTTGAAATCGAACGACGCAAAAAGTAATAACTGGAGCATCTGTTTATGAAAAGTTCATTTGAACTGGCGCTGGAACGTTCAGGCGGAGCGCTGAAAGAAGTCAGCGAAGACAAGAAAAAACAAATCGGCGAGATTGACAACCTTTGTAAATCCAAACTCGCCGGCTTGGAGATAACTTATCAGAATAAGTTCGCCAAAGCCCGGAACAACCAGGAAGAATTCAATCAACTGGAAAGCGATCTGGCGGTAGAACGCGCCTCAATCATTTCCAAAGCTGAAAAAGACAAAGAAGCGATCAGAAACAGGAAAAATGCCTGACAAATACATATATCTTGATAATGCCGCGGCTGCCGCGCCGGAAAAAAACATGATTGATTTTTTCGCTGCTACAGCCATGTCCTGCTATGCTAATCAGGAAGCCATCCACCGGCAGGCATATGTTCTCAGGCAAAAACTTGAAGCTGCGGAAAAAGACCTTGCTTTGGCGCTGACCGGCGATGTCACAGCGCAAGTTGTCTGGGGCAGTTCCGGCACAGATTTATTCAATCTGCTGTCTCATGCGCCGATGCTGCGCAAAGGCAATATCGTCACGACGCTCGAACATCCGGCCTTGCAGGCCGCGCTTAAGCGGACCGGAACCGAGCTCAGGACGGTGCCGCTGCTTGACGGCAAAGTTAACCTGGAAGAATTGGGACGCCTGGCTGACCGCAATACCGTGCTTGTTGCCGTTCACCATGTGCAGAGCGAAACCGGCATTATTCAGGATTTGCCGGGAATCAGGAAAATCATTGCCGGATGCGCTCCTCAAACGTTGTTTTTCTCCGATGCCATTCAGTCCGCCGGTAAGCTGCCGATACCGTGGAAAGAGGCTGCCCTGGATATCATTTCCGTTTCCGGGCACAAACTCGGAACGCCCGGCGGCGCGGCGCTTATTCTGCGGACAGGCAAAGATTCCACTCGCAAAAACCTCGTGGAATTTTTCGAGAGATCCCGCAGCCGCGAATATCTGGCCGGCAGGCCCGATCCCGCTACCATGCTGACCCTGGCACATGCCGTCAAAACCTGCGTTGCCGAAAGCGCGCAAGTTCTTTCAGCAGTTCGGACTATGAATCTGGAGTTGCGCGAACGCCTCGGCAGAATTGATTTGGCCGGAAAAAGAAAAATCAGATTTACCGTTCCGGCGGAAGACGCCTCGCCGTTCATCCTGCATATAACGCTGTCCGGCTGCGAAGGCGCGGTGCTGGTCAGAATGTTGTCCGAACAAGGCATCGCGGTTTCCTCAGGCAGCGCGTGCAGCGCCGAAAGCAACCTTCCCAGTCCGGCTCTGACTGCCATGAATTACAACAAAAAAGATGCTTTTTCCGCTCTGAGAATCAGTTTCTGGCGCAATAACTCCAGCGATGACATTTGCCGTTTCGCCGATGCGCTGGAAGCCGTTATCAAGGATTATTGAACTGCGAACTATAGCGTTAATCGCTTGTTAAAATGCAATATTGGGCTATAATATTGGGTTTGTCTATTGCAAATGGAATAATTTTAGCGTTGGAAATATTAAATGGAAATAACAACTGAAAATAAATCGTCGCCGCAGGTAACTATCCTGCTGCCGCATTATAAGACTCTGGAACTGGCAAAATTATGCCTGCGGTCGCTGAAAATGCATACTGACTTGAGCAGGATAAAAGTTCTGGCCATCGACAATAATTCCGGCGGCGAATCATTAGCTTATCTGCGGTCCGTAAAATGGATTTCGCTGATCGAGCGCAAGGATATCGCCGGGGAAGAGCCGGCCGCCATGCACGCCAAAGCGCTGGACATCGGCCTGAAAGCAGTTGATACTCCGTATGTCCTCTCCATTCATACCGACACCATCGTAACAGATGACGGCTGGCTGGACTTTCTGCTCGGCAAAATTCAACAATCGGATAAAATCGCAGGCGTCGGCAGTTGGAAACTGGAATATGTCTCCCCTTTAAAACGTTTCGGCAAAGTCATCGAAGAGTTTTTGCAGAAATGGATATGGTTTCCGCTTACCGGCAGAAAAAGCAGCGGCATCATCGGCACTGGAGACAACTATTATTACCTGCGCAGCCATTGCGCCCTGTACCGGACTGAGTTGATACGAAAATATACTGAGGGCTTTTTCGACGAAGCGCAAACCGCCGGCAAGGTGATTCACCGTAAACTTATTGAAAACGGTTTCCAGATGATTTTCATCGAACCGCACGAATTATCGCGTTATATGAAACACTTAAATCATGCCACAATGATTTTAAATCCGGAAATAGCCGGCAAAAAAACCGGAACAAAAAAATCATACGACAGGATCATGCGCGAATTAAAATCTGTCCAATATGACAAAATCTTGAATGACAGTTCCCTGGATTAAAACATCCGACAGTGACATTCGCCAGTAAAATAACGCATGCTTTTCGTATATTTTCCACCTGAAATGCAGCAGAATGTAAAATATTCGCAAAATATATTTGCATTTTATTATTTTTTTTGCTATTATAATTAATGTAGAATTTTTGATAATGATTTGTAAGTGTTAAATTTATGAGCGGTTGTCAAAATTTACCGGACAGGATTTAGTCCTGCCCAGTAATTGTTCTATTTTATCTGCCTCGGTTTAGGCTGATGAAAACCGGAGATTTACCTGCCGGGTTAAAGAGTAATATCGAAATATATTTCTGGCCATGGAAATATTTTCGGTGTATAATAATAATCATGGCGTGTAGGAAGAAGAAAAATGAACCTCTATGTCGGCAACCTCTCATTCAAGACCACAGACGCATCACTCAGAGAAGCATTCCAGGCTCACGGACAGATCGAATCT
>TBL_comb47_HYPODRAFT_10000813_pt1 | contig 41047 bp, 36 predicted proteins | sample TroBogypolimnion_40_FD_10682 | JGI IMG/M metagenome (IMG submission 10682)
ATGGATATCTATCATCTCAGGAGTAGGATTAAACAAGTTAAAATGTTTGCCGGAAAGGGTAAGGATAATACCTGTTTCTATGGATGGTTCAAGGATGCTCATTGGTTTTGAATAATTGGATTTTCCAGGGAGCTATTCCTCATATAAATTGAGATATGAAACTTCAGTTTCGATTAACCTTTTGGCGAATTGATCTGTAGTTCTACAAGTTTCTTTGACATGGCTAATTATTAGTGCAGACTGGGTAATTGCTTCTGCGGGCAGATCACCCTCAAGGGCGCATTGGGTAAGCATTCGGATTATTTCGTTTACCTTACAGGTAAAGAAATAAGAACAGTTATTTGATAATCTGATTAGTAATAGAGTAGGCATTTTGTTTGGTTTAGTAATTGGTATTTTAGGCAGAATAGGGGGCACCGATTAGGATTCTACCCCCAAAATCTATCCGGAGAAAAAATATTTTTAGTGCCACAAAACAGGCATTCAATTTCCAAAGACGAGTGCTGATTAGAGGGATCTTTTTACTCTGAAAAGGCAATTGTAGTCTTCAAAATAACACTGTTGGTGAATAAGCGGTTGATCTTTGGTGCGATCAACCGTTATTCCCAAAACTATTCCCTTTGCTTTTGACGTTTGCGATTGTTTGCTCCAGGCATTTTAAGCCAACTCTTGCGAGCCCTATTAATCACATCAGGAAAATACTTGTTATAGAATATTTTGAATTAAAGAGAACTGAACCCTCCAGATTCAATGCACTTTAAGGTGCGTTGAATCTCTTTACCAGGTTAAACAGGAGAACTCAATCTCCTTTTATTCGATGGTAATTGTCGCTTTTTTAATGTACTTCGGATACCGAAGCAGGATACGGTTGATGTCAGAAGAATAAACGTCAATCAGTTTCATCTCCTGAAGGATCTTCTGGAGAGTCTTACTTGTTATGCCCAACCTGCGACAAGCTTCTGTTTTGGTCATTGGGGCAATCGTTTTGCTTTCGTTTGCTGAAATCTCAGCACGAACTGATTCTCGTAATATATTCTGAAAATCTTCCAGAGAAATACCTTCAAGGATTATTTTAGACATGTTATTGATTTTCTAAGAGTATTATTGATTTAAATCTGATAAATTATTGCTTAGTTGACTTAACTGAAAAAGTCAATCTCACATTAAGTTTTTAGACTTTCAATTCTGAAAGATTAGATGACTATGGAATCTTCAATAATTTCACCTATGCTGTCTTTTTCAAAACGTTCTACAATTGCCAGTTTAATATACTGTGAATCAATCATGCCATTTTTTTTGGCATTCTCAGAAATTAACTTTTTCATTTCCTTAGGGACCATAACACTGATAGCAGATTCATTTTTTTGCATCAGTAGTTTCATGTTTTTGTATAATGTAATCATGTTGTAATTATATTGTATTTAGTTAAATTAGTTTGTCAATTATAAATGATTATACGTTCATAAATGCTATGTTATTTCATGGATTTTACAAAGAATATCTATTTATATTCATTCTAAATATTAGATACTGAATTTTAGATATTTGTAATAGATTTATTCTAATATTTTTTTTATAATTTACTATCCTGAGAACAAAAAAAGCTCCTGCTATTTTATTAGCAGGAGCTTTTTGAATATGCAACAGTCCTTTATTTACTGATGCTTCAGGTCTCGATCAAGCCTTTCAAGGATAGATAATTTCACATACTGTGATTCAGACATGTTTTCATCTTTAGCGCATTTGGCAATTAATTGCTTCATTTCCTGAGGTATTACTACACTTATAGCAGAATCATTTTTCTGTAGTAATAATTTTAAAATTTTTGATGTTGCCATTATATTATAATACTATTGTTTTAACAATACGATATTACGGAATAGCATCGGGAATTACATAATAAAATTTGAATTAATTTCAAAAATAATATTTATATATATTGGTTCTAAATTAGAATTGCTGAATTGCAGAATGATATACTTTATTGAGTAAGTTGTATATTCAAAGAATTGAAAATATGATTTAAAAATTCTAAAAATTTCTGTCGTTAATAATCGGTAAGATTCTGTTGAATCCTAATATGGTGATTGTAGCTATTGTTGATTAATATTAATCGTATTAAACCAATTAGCTCTTGAACAAGAATAAGCTGATCCTGTTTTAGGATGATACTTTTTTCTTTTCACCATTCCATACGTCAAAATCGGCCAGTTTCGAAGTCATGATATCTTTCTGAACTGCTGCAGTGTATTTATTAAATGAGCTCTCCGTTTTATGTCCTGTCACGGCCATTATGAATTGTTTGGGAATACCCCGACACAATAGGTTACTTGCAAAACTTCTCCGAGCTGTGTGGGTAGTAATCATTTCGTATTTCTTTTTGGTGTATTCCACTCTTCGGTTACCTTTTGTTCTTGTATATATTATATTGTCGGTTATACCTGCCATCTGTCCCAGAATTTTGATGTGAACATTTAGTTTATGCTGACTGATTGATTTGGGAAAACCATCTACTTCGACAATCTGCCTTACCAGTTTGTGAACCGGTATCCGAAGTTTTGGTCCATTCTTGTTTGCAATAGCGTGCATAAACCCAGACGAAAGATCAACATGTAACTCAGGATCGATGTTCAGGTAGTTTTCCACACGTAGTCCGGTCCAGCATCCAATCACAAAAAGTTTACGGGCCCGGTCAAGCGCCTTGATTTGTTTGCTGACACTAAGGGGGGAAAGAAACTTTTTATTGTCTACCTGTTTCTCAGGTACTATATTCACATCTTTTTTTTCACTCTGATATTTAAGTACTGCTTTTTCATCAATTACCAGGTTATAGATTCTTTCAATTTCATCTTCGTTCAGGTAAATATTAAAGACTTCCTCGGATGGTTTCTTAAAGCTTTTGAATGCCAGATTTAGATTGTCATCGTTTTCGGTGGCATAATTCAAAATCCGTTTCATGTTTTTGATGATGGACCCGATATAATTTATGGAGAAATCTTTATCACGAAGGAATTGTGTGAAATCGCGGTAAAAGCGTTTGTCGATCTGTTCAAATGTAAGATTAGGATTGTACTCCCTTATTTTGTTGATTGCAGTTAAAACCTGCTGTGATCTTCTCCTTGTGAACTGGTTACTGGCATGCTCAAAAAACAGGTCACAATATTCAAAAAATAGTGTTACCCTTGGTTTATCCTTCATGTTCTCCTCGATAAGCTCAACCAGCTTTTTTTTTTCAATAGTGAACGGATCAATGGTATCGATAACACTATTAAAAGCAACTTCAATTTTTAGAATTTGCTTATTCAAATCTTCAAGTTCTTTAGTTTTAGGATTGAAACGTTGGCGGTCTGGATTCCATTCAGAATTAAGTTGTATTCCGGGGTAGTAGGTGAGTGCAATTCTTCGACCAGCTTTCTGTTTACGGAAAATTGCATATATTGAGCCTTTATCTGCGAAAAAGTTGATAGCCATGTTTCATGTTTTTTGATGATCAAAGATAAAACATTCTAACCACATTCTAACCACTATACTCCAAAAGACTCCAAAATAAGTTGGGAATAACATTTGATGAAATCATGTAATGCCTTATTAATGCGGAATTAAGCCTATATATTCCAAATGCATATAGCATAAGTTCGGCTCCCAACTGGGTCACTTTTAAAAACTATGAAACCCTTGCAACATTCAGTTTGCAAGGGTTTTTTATTATCTTTATATCAAATAGAATGATAACTTTAAGTCAATCGATGTCGGATTCCCGATGATCCGTAGGGTAACCCGGTGATATATTAATTTATATTCCAATTACATCTGAATTTAAGGTAATATAAATTGTCTATCTATCCGAAATTGTAAATATTTCATTAAAAAGTATAGAAATTGAATCAAAGATTTGCAGTTAATAGGTTTTAAAACCTGAAATTAAACATTGCCCGGCCATTCCTTTATGTGATAATGCTGTTTTTCTGCTTATTAGCAAAACAATTATTCATAAAATAGCCATTTTATTACTTAATAATGTCATTTTATTGGGTAATAAAATCATTTTCTTAGGTAATAAAATCATTTTCTTAGGTAATAAAATCATTTTATAAAGTAATAAAATCATTTTCTTAGGTAATAAAATCATTTTATAAAGTAATAAAATCATTTTATAAAGTCATAAAATCATTTTATAAAGTCAAAAAACATTTTATAAAGTCAAAAAATCATTTTCTTAGGTAATAAAATCATTTTATAAAGTAATAAAATCATTTTATAAAGTAATAAAATCATTTTCTTAGGTAATAAAATTGCTTTATTGTATCATAGAATCGTTTTATGGCGTAATAAAATTCTCCAATTGGTAAATATTTCGGGTTTCAGTTATCAAAACTCCGTTCTTAATCCGGAAAATATTTCTCTATCGGGAGACTCTAACGCTGATGTAAATACCTTTAGACCTGCACAAATTATAGAATTTGATATTTCTGTTTCAATGAAAGAAGATGACCAGGGTTCAGAAAAAACCAGAGTTTTTATAGACGGACTTTTTAGGCTGTTTGAAATTAATCTATTCAATCAAGGATGCCGGTAATGTCATTGGCAAATTTTATTGTAAAGGTTTATAAGCCTTTTGCAGGAGGTTGCCATAATTGATATTTTCACGAATACCGGATTGGCAAACAGGAACGGAAAGGACAGTTTCAGAATGGTCATTTTCAGTCATGCAAAGTTTTTATACAGTTTGGATTAACATTTTGTACTTTCGGGATATAATTCGATCGATATGTATCAGTTTTTGGATTCTCCCAACTTACGAAAAGATAAACGTCTGATCTGGGCAGCTACCCGATCGGTATTGGAAAATGTAAATTTTACGCACAAAAGGAGTGGAAAGAAGAGCAGAAGTCACTGGAACTTATTCCTTCGCCTGCTAAAAATATTTGCTTTTATGCTTAAAGTTACCGGCTACTACCATAAAGGTTATGGCAATGCGAAAACAATCAGGGTGAACGAATTAACTCTGAAATTTCCCAATCTTCCTCCTGCCTTCAATGGTTTTAGAATCCTGCATCTATCCGATCTCCATATTGATAGCATACCAGGGTTTGCCTCTATATTAATACACAAGATCAAAGACCTCAAATTCGATAGTTGTATACTCACAGGCGACTATCGACGAGATATCTCCGGAAGTTTTAGCCATATTCTGAAGCCGCTTCAGGTTTTATCCAAATACATTCAGGCACCAAATGGTACTTTTGCTGTGTTGGGAAACCATGATACTTATCTCATGGCTCAGTATGAACAGCAATCCGGCATGGAATTACTTGTTAACGAATCTGTTGAAATAATCAAGGACGGGCAAAAGATTTTAATTACCGGAGCGGACGATCCATTCAATTTCTTCACTGAATCAGCATTGTTGTGTTTGGAAACAAAAGGCTACGATTTTAAAATAGCGATGGTCCATACTTCTGAATTGGCGAAAGTGGCATCTGATAAAAAGTATGATCTTTATTTATGCGGACATACCCATGGTGGTCAGATTTGTTTGAGACCTGGCGCATCATTGATAAGTCACCAGTTTGAAGGCAAACAATTCAATCAGGGTAAATGGAACATTGGTAAAATGATTGGCTACACCTCTGCCGGTGTCGGAGTCAGTGGAATGCCAGTCAGGTTTAACTGTCCACCTGAGGTTACGCTGATTACTCTTACGAATTAATTCAATACGCTAATTTGTAATGTTGCTATTTCCTTTTCAGTTTGTTTGGCACCATTCACAATACAAATAATTCTGTTTTCCAATCCGAAAATCCTGTACTGAGGATCGGGCTCTAGTGAGGATTATTAGTCTGAAGGCCAACTATTGCACCGACAGGTTGATAACGATCTACTTAATTTGCCCCTTAGCTTCATATTCCAATAAACATTCAATTAACAACATGCGAATTTATTTCTTCGAGGACAAGGTTTCGGCGAAATGGTTCTATTTTCGATTGGCCAACTTGCTTTTCAAATGATACACCTGTTGTCGGAAGATGATTGTTGTGTCAAATTTGTATTGCCGGAAGGGCAGTCAAATGGACAGTTTAAGCTGTTTCAAATCCTTTAACATTTCATTAAGACAATTTTGTCTTTTATTTAAGAGTCATGGATGTAACTTTTTGACTTTTTTTGTGTCTTACAAGTGAAAACAAATTTAAACAGAAAAACAACAGGTGTATTTAGTATTAAAATGAACAATTTAAAAATGAAAGTTATGAAAACAAAAATTAGAACACTCATTGCGGTTTGTGCCCTTGGAATGATTGGTTTAATGAATATCAATGCAATTTCAGATAACAAAAAGGAAGTAGTCAATGAGAAGCCAGAGATGTTGGCTATTGAATCTGAATTGACGAATGATGCTATCACATACGATGCCAGGGCATATTCTGACATGGACATAAGCAATGAAATAGGTGCATATGTAACAACTGTAAATCTTTCTGAAGAGAATATATTATCCGATGACATTATCAATTATTCAGCTCGTGAATTTTCAGATGCTGATATTGAAAATGAAATAGAAGATTATACAACAAATCAAATTTTTACAGATGAGAATGCAATGATTAATAAAGTCAATTACTCCGCCAAGGCATTTTCAGATGTTGATTTTGAAAACGAAATTAAAAACAGGCAGTAGAATAAAACTCTCTTTTGAAGTGATATTTGCAGGAGAATTCAATCAGACAATTTTATTTCTAAGTTTGGAGAACCCGAATCTGTGGGAATAAAAAAGAGGTTGTATTATTTTAATACAACCTCTTTTTTATAAAGGATCCAAAGAATTTGTCAATCGGTTTTATTACATCTCAAGGTATTTTACCAGCGGAAAAAGCGATACGGATCATCCCATTCTTCAGGTATATCCAGATATAATCCATCCAGCCACCTTTTTTCATTGTTCCCTTCTTTAACCGGTTGATTGAATCGTCCAATCAATGCGGTGGAACTTTCAACTCCAATATTGCCCAATAATCTGCTTAATAGAAAGGATGAACGTCGAAAGGTCTGTTTGATGTTATGTTGCTCCCCGCTGTAATCGTTCTGCCAGGGTACAGATTGACAAAGGACAACATTTGACTGGTCTGCACTGGCCAGAACTCCATTACCAATGATTTGGGCCCCTGATGACACCAGAGATATCACCTTAGGAGCACGGTTATGTACATCTGAAGGTCCAATCCCTGCAAAAGGCGAACTAGTCTTTAGGATATCAAACATGGCAGAGATGTGTTCCTCTATTTTCAAGGATACCTTAAAGGGCAATAACGCACTGACTTCTTCCTGATCAAGACCTATTGCAATCACTCGTCCGCCAGCCTTAATCCACTGACCAATCGTCTTATCAGACGATAGCAGTTTGCTGCCTCCCGGACCTACAATCAATACCTGTTCTGATGAAAGTTTATTTCTTTCATAGGTTATAACAGCCACGCCTGATTTTTCTAGATGGCTTTTACCTGCAGCCTCACCTGCATATACTGCCTGTCTTCTAACTTTTGGCTTCCAGGCTGATACATAAGATAATAAATTACCTGCCAATCGTTCGGCAGCAGGATCTTTCTCCGTTCGACCCGTTACATCCATCTGACAGATCATCACCATCCCCTTGCCTTCACTGTATTGCATAAGGGGGCTGTATTGTAAGCTGAAACCACCATCAACGATAGGCAGGAAATCACCGCTTGCAGGTTTCTCAATCAATACGCTGGCAACATTACCACGGTTACCGCACCTCCAGATTCGTGTCACAGGAATGTCACACCATTTGACGGTTGGAGAACCACTAAATACATTGTCATTCGTCTCGTACTTTAGCTGAGGGGGCAGGAGAGTGGCTGCACCCTGCCAATCATGAAGATTCTCTGTATTGAGTCCTTCAAGAATTGGATGATGAGCCATCCGTGGATAAACTTTGCGCAAACCATACTCATGCACCCGGAAGCCAAACCGTTTTTCAAGCACCTCAGAAGTCTGTTCAAACATGATTACCTTAAGCCCTTTACGAACATTTGATAAATCCAACCCCTGGCCATCAAGGGTTAGTGCTTTCTTGCCTACAATCAAAATATCATAACCGGTAAGCACAGCACCTGAATCAACAGATTGACAGGAAACTCCCATTTCGTCAAGCAGCTTACGGGTCTCTCCAATGGGATCAAAGAGGGCAATCTTTGCTGTATATTTGCCCTTAACGGCTGAAGCGAGTATGTTGAGGTCAAACGTATCCTTTTGGGTCTCTCCATTGCTAAAAGTTACAGTTGAATTGAGTTTGTATGTTCCGGGAATCATTGAACCTGGGAGATCTATGCTGATAGGTATTCGTTCCTGCTGGCCTGTCGCAAGTTTTACCGTATTACTATTGCTAACGGCTTCGGACAGATTCAACGACCAGCTGTACTCGCAGTTTACATCCATTCTGGAATTGTTGATGATGATAAGCTGTTTCTCCAATTTAGTACCGGGAAGGAAATTGTGGTCCTTGCTGGTAAATGCTGATTGTTTTCCTCCAATATAAGCCAGCAATGGCATGTTATTTTTTATTAGCGCTTCTCCTGCAGTAGGAGTCCAGTCTGATGCTCCGAATGCACTATCCAGATCCATTCGGTTTAACCGTTCAATAAAGTCTGCACTCAGTCCCGGCCTTTGAATATTTTCCCAATCGACTACCAGGTTCTTAAGTCCTTTATCAACGCCATCACGTAACTTCCAATAAGAGCTGTAATCCCATGGTGAGTTGGCCGATAAACCCCATGTCCGAAATGCGCGCCATTGGTCAACAAGATGCATCTTAAGCACCGGATTACGTTCTTCGAGGCGATTATCATCAAAACTATAGGGATAGTCCCAGCGCGCCCATACTTTTCCTGCCTTAAATTGTTTTGCTTCCCAGCGCAGGTTTGCCTTCTCACATTCACTGATTTCGTAGGCCTCGTCTCCAAGGAATTGAGCGTTCCACTCGGCCAGGCAAAACTCCCAGGGTGCAGGTGCACTGCCGAATTCCCTCTTCCCTTTATACCAACCACGGTAAAGTGACCAATCCCATCCAAAAGGTGCTCCGAATTCACATAAAAAGACTGGTTTAACGCCAACAGATGCCCAATGTCCAAACCAATCGATCATCTCCTGGATTGGAACCCAGTTGGGATAAAAATTGCTGGTGTGCATCGAACTCAGGTTCCCTGAGGAATGGTGATAAATTATACGGCTGGGATCCAGTTTTGCTACTATGGCTTCTGTCCTCAAGGCTTTTTTTGCATTGTTAGCCGACCAATTGTTATCAGGACGACTCAGTCCATCGATCATGTCGGGATTCATATCATCTGTATATCCGCAGGCGTTGTGATTCATGGAGTAGAATACTACCGAAGGGTGGTTAAGGGCCACCCGGGTGTAGAAACTTGCATGATGGGCATACCCGTTTTTCTGATCTGCATCAACGGCTTTCCAGTCATATTGTCCAAAATGTGGTTGAGAGAGTGATATCAGCATCCCAGTATCATCAGCAGCCTTTAATATTTCTTCAAAACTAAGGTGTGTGCCAGGCTCACAACCATAATTGTGGGTATAAACCATATTGATTCCGAAACTCATTAATCGTCGCATGCTTTCCTTTGCCGCTACATAATTAGCCAGTGCGGCACCTATCTGAGCGTTATCAAACGGTACTGAAGAAAGGAAGATACGTGTTCCGTTCATATAAAAGTCCCGGCCTTCAATCCAGAATTCCCTGAACCCAAAGCGAACAGGTATTGCGGTGTCAAGTAGTATTTTATCCTTTTCAAAAAGCGAAACAGTAACCTCAGACATATTCTGCGGTGTGTGGACGTCCCAAAACTTATAGGGCATCCATTTTTCTGTAAAGAAAAAGAGTCCATCCTTCACTTCTTCGGAAGTAAATACCATACTCTTAAAACTAGCAATCTGCTTATCCTTGTCCGAGATCACCGCATCCAATGCATACTCTATGCCTGGAATAAGATCCTCCAGCCTGGTTTGGAAAGTAATTTCTCCCTTTCGAAATGAAGTTACCACCTTAACCTCATCGATTCTTACTTTTAATGAGGTACTATTAAGATACACATCCCCACAAAGACCGCGACGCTCAACCTCCCCACGGCCCTGCCTTGGTGCATTACTATCACTGTATACAGCCACCACGTCACTCAGAGGGAGTGCGGTAACTTTCATGCTAATCAGGTACTTATTGCCCGGGAGACATACCGAAGTTAGGTCCATTTCACCTGAAGGAAACAACATTTCTCCCAATCTCACTCCATTTAAAAAGACCACTGCACTTGAATTCAGGTAATCAATACCCAGTGTTATACGACGATGCGCCCAGTTCTTCGGAATGCTGATCTCACGCTGATACCACGCCACGCCCAGATTACTCATCGATTGATCTTTCCATGAAGGATGGGCGAACAATCGCTGACTTTCCTTCTGCATATAATTTGTTATTCCGGGCCAATAACCCGGCACCTTAAAATAGCCCCAATTTTCAACTGGCAATTCATCCGATTGTGAGGTTCCGGGTTGCCATTTCCACAAACCATTAATACAAATACGTTCACGTGTAGGAGTTGTCTCATGGAAGGCTTTGGTGATATCCCATACGGCACTTACTCCCTGGGGTAAAATTCCATCTGGTTGTGCAAGGATATTCGAGCTAAGTTTTAAGGCAGGGTCTCTCGTTCCCAAATTGAATTTTCCACGGGCAACCAGGTTAGTTGGCATCAGGCTGATTCCTGCAATGGAAACACCTATTGATTGCAGAAAGGTACGCCGTGATTTCTGTAATTCCTGTTTAATTGTTTTGTCTTTCATGGTTTAGGCTTGAGAACTTAGTTTGCCGGAAGCAGATTTCCGTATCCGTGCTTTAGGTTGATTAGTACTGTAAAGAAAGAAAATAGTTGAATACCATGCTCCAACTTTATAGGTTAAATGCTATTAATTAGCTTTCTGACGTCCTGGCGTTTAAATTGTTCTTTTGACTTTGATGACAGCTACTTATTCCTATTTCCCAAAATTGATGAATCAGATTCTATCCAGTCCTTGTATTGATTCTAAAAGCCATTGCCTATTCAAGGTTAGGGTGTTGATTGCTTCTCCCATTTACTGTCCATCTACCAGGCTTTAAAATTATTAGAAGATTATTCAAAAGTTATTAGAAACTTATTCGAAGGTTATTAGAATATAATTGAACTATTTTCGAATAATCTTCTAATAACCTTCGAATAATCTTCTAATAATTTAAAGGGCTGAAGGCTCAATTAAGGCGGCACAACAGGGCAGATTCACTTTACATTGTTGGTAAGAAGTATTTTGGAATAGCACACGACACGAGTTCGAGGCATGGATATCGCAGTTTCAATTCAAATTTCCTTGCAGTTACTTTAAGTTCAATGCTGTCATTTATTGAAACGTTGAATATTATGTATTTTTCAGAAGACCCTAATTAGTCAAACGATAACTATGCAATTATACAAAGGTTGAAGGCAGGGGAGCCTATCGGAGAGGTAAGCCGGGTAAAGTCCGTTTTTAGCTCTTATTACGAAGAGTTAATTAAAAAATCACACGTCCAGGTACCACGGTACTGGCAATTCAGGAAGGGTCATCCGAATACGCCATTCCTTTGGAAAATAATTGTTGACACGGTTTCCCAGGTTCTTGATAAATCCAAGCGGGACACCTTGATATTGAACCAACATCCAGCCTTTTGCCGTTGAATTCACTCTGATTTCTTCTTTCTTTTGGAACAATAAAGCATCAGGTAAGTCCAGTTCAAGGGTCTCAAATCTGGATGGATTACGGTCGACTGAAAGGGCAAAGGTGTGTTCCGGCAGGAGATCATTATTCTTAAATTGTGCTAATGTTAAGCCGAAGCTGATGATACGCAATTGTTCGGCAAGGGCATTTAATACGTGTATCTTGCTCTCAGGAAAGGCAATCAGGAATTCATTCCTGACAAAAAACTCTGAATCTATAGTATTGAGCCAGTTGCGAACTTCGGCATACTGCTTGGGCATCTTCTCGTACTTTGATTTGATTTTCTTCGGAATAGAAAAGGAGTCGCTTCCATCTTTTTTGCGGATCATGGTCAGGAAGAAACCTTCTCCTTTTACCCGATGAGGTAGAAAACGATATCCAAAGAGGCCCTCAGATTCTGTTTCTTCGGTACCCCAGCTTTCCTGAAACGGAATACGGATGCTTTCTACTTCTTCATTTTTGGCCAGCCACTTGAGGTTTTCCTCATTTTCAGCCGGATTAAAGGTACAAGTGCTGTAGATCAGGTAACCTCCGGTTCTCAATGAAGGCCAGACGTCTGCCAGAATGCGGCGCTGACGGGTAGCACATAAATTTGTATTATCGACCGACCAATGATTGATGGCTGTTGCATCGCGTCTGAAAAGGCCTTCTCCGGAGCAGGGAGCATCGACCATGATGATATCAAATAAGCCATCCAGTTTGGAAAAATCGGCCGGGTCATTGCTGCAAACCACCACATTCTGATGACCCCATTTGCGGATGTTTTCATCCAATACCGACACCCTCGAACGGATAACCTCATTGGCCACAAGGAGATCGCTGCTATCCAGTAAACTGAGCAGATGCGTTGATTTTCCGCCGGGAGCGGCACACAGGTCCAGAACAATACGGTTATTGCTGTGTTCCATTTGATGGAAAGCCTGTTCCAAAAACATCGAACTGGCTTCCTGTACATAATAAGCTCCGGAATGTAAAAGGGGGTCGAGCGTATATGACGGACGTTCGTTGAGGAATATGCCGGTTTCGCACCAGGGGATTCGTTCCTTTGTGTTTGGAATGTTGAATTTCCGGGGATTTGTGCGTAAACTGATAGCGGCAGCCTGATCAATCGATTGTATAAATTGATCGAAATCAGAAGGAAACTGTCTCCTGATGCGTTTCAGGAAGTCTTCAGGTAATATTTCGGATGTTTTTTCGATGATCTTTTGAGTTTTCTTTTGATATTTGCCGGCAAAGTTGGGAACAATATATGATATCTTTGATAATTAATTTATCTTTATGTAGAATAATTTAATTCCAGAGAAGTTAGATTATAAAATCAAAGTTAAAAAATCAGTCATGATGAATCATATTAAACTTCTTGTAATTTGTATTTTTTTCGTTTCGGCCTGTTCTAAAAATAGATTTGAAACTCCTTATTTTGATGAATACAAGATACAATTTAGTATTCTGATTCCTCCATTTTATACTGGGAATATGAATATTAGAAGTGATAAGAGTTTTAAAATTACTTATATTTCTCCAGGTGATACAACATATCAGTTTAAAGTAGTTAATGATACAGTAGTTGGCAAGATTTCTGATTTGGAAATGACGAAATTGGTTGATTTATGTAAGCGGGCAGATGTATATAATGTTAATTTTTTAAGTAATGCAAAAGGACCAATGCCAATTAATATAGATGACTTTCCATTTGAAATAATTATCAAAGACAAGAATGGAAGAACTAATAAATTGTCATATTCATCTGGTATTATACCTAAAGAATCAACTGATCTACAAAACTATTCTGAAACTTTAATGAATACCTATTATAAGTGGAGATAATGGGCTATCAATATTGCAAGATATTGGAAGTGAATGCGATTAATAAACGAATTACTATGGTTGATCAGAATTTGGTTTCGGATTTAAATAAACAGGCAGATGCAGCCAATCTGGTTGGAATGCTTGATAAAATAGCATCGCAATTTAAAGGTAGGGTAGTATTTACAACCAGCCTTGGAATTGAAGATCAGGTGATCACGGATATGATTTTCAGTAATAATCTGGATATTCGAGTGGTTACTTTAGACACAGGACGACTGTTTGAGGAAACCTATAAGGTGATGAACCGAACCGTTGAAAAGTACGGAAGACCAATTGAAGCTTATTTTCCAAAGAATGATGCCGTTGAAAAAATGGTCACAGCGAAAGGTCCGTTAAGTTTCTATTTATCTGTTGAAAACCGAAAGGAATGTTGTGGTATCCGTAAGGTTGAACCACTTGGGCGTGCACTTCAGGGCATGGAATGCTGGATCACCGGTTTACGTGCCTCACAGTCGGATAATCGCCAGGACCTTGATTTTTTTGTTTGGGATGCCGGGTTTCAATTGATTAAATTCAATCCTTTGCTACATTGGTCGCTTGAAGATTGCCGGAACTATGTGAAGGAAAACAATGTGCCCTATAATGTTTTACATGACCGTGGTTTTGTTAGCATTGGTTGTGCACCCTGCACACGTGCCATTCAACCGGGTGAAGATTTCAGGGCTGGACGCTGGTGGTGGGAGGACAATTCGAAGAAAGAATGCGGATTGCATACGCATCAGGAATAGGAAATAGAAAAAAGGAAAAGGGAAAGAGGAAAAGCTACAAGGGATTGATTGGGCAATTTATAGTCATTCGTTTCACGTCATTGGTAGTCATTAATTGTGTTCAAGCCCTGCATCGAGGATACAGATTAAGAAAATAGTAACATTTGAACATGTATTATGGAATCGGCAATACTTAATGAATTGAGAGGAATATTACCCTACTTCATGAAGCATAGAAATGTATGGTCAAATTATGACGAGGAGGCTGATTGCCTGTATTTTCATTTCAAAAAGCCCAATAAAGCTGACCATACTGAGATGACAGATGATGATATTATTATCAGATACGAAAATAATGAAATTATAGGGATTACTGTTCTAAATACAAGTAGACGATAAATTCTATTTTTAAAGTATCTCTAATAAATTTATTGGTTGATACAATATCAAAATCTCCCAAACAACTATAATCAGAATTTATTTATCCACAATATCCCTTCCAAAAGGAGTCAGAGCTAACGATACGAGTTTGAAATGTTGTTTTGCCCAGGGAATTCCGATGATGGTGATGCCCAGAAGCACGCCGAAAATCAAATGAGTTAAAGCGATCCAGATTCCTCCAATGAGTAGCCAAATCAGGTTCATGATGGTTGATAGACAACCCGGAGCATATGGCTTGAGTACAATAGTCTTCCCAAATGGCCATAATGCAAGCATGGCAAGCTTGAAAGCCTGAATGCCGAAGGGAATGCCGACAATTGTCAGACACAATAAAAAGCCGGCAATCATATACTCCAGAAATACCAGAAAACCACCAAAGATTAACCAAATCAGATTTCCAAGTGTGCTCATGTATTTTAGTTTTGAATTATGAACGAAAGATACATTATTCCACTCAATCATTTTAACTTTTAGCTAATTCTGTATTGATGATTTTGAAAGATCAATCCTTCAGGCTGACAGAATACTATATTTGTAATCTATGTTGCCTGATCAAATAATACTTTGAATGAAAAGATATTTTTCGAATGAAGCTTTTGCGGTGATGCATATACGCAATTTCAGATTGTTTATGGCCTACCGCTTTCTAATGACAGCAGCCATATTAATGCAGGCAGTTATCGTTGGATGGCAACTTTATGACATTACCAAAGACCCGCTTTCACTGGGAATGATAGGTCTGACTGAAGTTGTTCCGCAAGTTTGTATAGCCTTGTTTGCAGGACATTTTATAGATATATGGGACCGTAAACGAATCATCTTTCGTACCAGTTTTCTTTTGTTGCTTGGGTCCGGCATTTTATTGACTGCCAGTACTCATCCGGAGAATGTACATTTTCTATCGGGAACAGCCCCTATTTTTGTAACTATTTTCCTTGTTGGGCTTGTTCGTGGAATTCTGATGCCTGCACATAATGCATTGCTGGGACAGCTTGTTCCGCGTGAATTACTTACCGGAGCTTCGACCTGGGGAAGCACGATATGGCAAATTGCTGCAGTAACAGGTCCAGCCCTTGGTGGATTAGTGTATGGATTTTTTGGAGTCATTCCGGCCTATTCGCTTGTGTTCGTATTCTTCCTTATTTCGGTACTGATGGTATTCTTTATTAAAAGTCCGGGAAAAGTTGTTCATGCTCCCAATCGTGATGATCGGATTTTTGCAAGTATCGGTGAAGGCATTCGTTATGTGTTTAAAAACCAGGTATTGCTGGGAGCCTTTTCTCTTGACATGTTTGCTGTTTTATTTGGTGGAGCTGTTGCCATGTTGCCGGTCTTTGCTTCTGACATCCTGAAAGTTGGTCCAGAAGGATTGGGTATTCTGCGGGCCTGTCCGGCAATTGGAGCTCTTGTTATGTCAGTAATATTGACTTTTTATCCTCCTGTTAAAAATTCAGGAAAACAAATGCTATACAGTGTTGCAGGTTTCGGAGTTAGTATGATTGTTTTTGCTCTATCCCGGAACTTCTATCTTTCTGCCGCATGTCTTTTATTGAGTGGTTCCTTTGACTTTGTGAGTGTGGTCATAAGAAGCAGTATTCTTCAGTTATTTACAGCCAATGAGATGAAAGGACGCGTATCAGCTGTAAATAGTATTTTCGTTGGTTCGTCCAATGAACTTGGCGCCTTTGAATCGGGAACTGCAGCCAGCCTGATGGGGTTGGTTCCGTCGGTTATTTTTGGTGGGGTAATGACCCTGATCGTGGTTGGCCTAGCCACTGGAACGGCATCCAAACTGAGAAAACTGTCACTTAGAGATTGGTCAGTTTAAAAACAAGAAAACAGTCATCCTATGTTTGTTCAGTTTGAACAAAGTAGGGAATAAAGGTATTTAATCTTTATAAATTAGCTAAAAGAAGAAAGAGAAAAGAACTAGATTAAGGTAAGTCATGAGCTTTAAAAGCTGAGACTAATGCGAATCCTTTTCTCTTCTACTTTATGACCTAGGACAGTTCAGTAGGCAAAAGCCTGTATGTAGGATTGATAAGGCTAAAAGTAGGCTCCTTCTTTCAGCTATAAAAATAGAAAATCATGAGTACAATTATTGGAGTTGATGTTTCCAAGGACAGTTTCGATATTGCATTTGAAAAAGATATCAAGAAATTTGTGCAAGGTAAATTTGGCAACTGTGCTGAAGGTTTTTGTTTGTTTTATGACAGTTTACCACAGGTAGAACGAATCATTGTAATGGAAGCAACTGGACCGTATTATCTGAAATTAGCATATTTTCTGCATGAGAAAGGAGAAAAGGTTGCTGTTGTAAATCCGTTGAAGATCCGACGTTTTGCACAAATGAGGTTTGAGCGGGTAAAGACAGATAAAGCTGATGCGCGAATAATTGCTTCTTACGGAAAAAGCGAAGAACTTAAGTTATGGGAACCACTGGAAGGGCATATTGTTGACATACGCCAGATTTGTTCGGTTATGGAACGTATGGTTAAAGACCGTACCGCCTGGTCGAACAAACAAGAGGCATTGAAGAATGATCCAAAGCATAGTTTAATGGCGATGCAAGAAATAGAAGAAATGATTGCATATATCACCAAAAAACTTGATGATCTGGAAAACAAGTTGGATGCAATTATCAAAGATCATTTTGATGATCAGAACAAGATTATCCGCAGTATTCCCGGAATAGGACCTAAAACAGCCATTATGCTTCTTGCTCTTACCAATGGATTTACCAGATTCGATACCTACAAGGAATTTATATCATATATTGGTCTAAGTCCTCGTATCTACGATTCTGGAACGATTAGAGTAAAAGTCCATATTTGCAAATTAGGGATGAGCAGAGCCAGACAATTATTATACATGGCAGCTCGTGCAGCAAGCAAGTACAATATAGCTTGTAAGCTCCTTTATGAGAGATTGCTAGAAAAGGGCAAAGCAAAAAAACTAGCTTTAATTGCTGTAGCGAATAAACTTGTCAAACAAGCCTTTGCCCTAACCTTTAAATCTGAACTTTATGCGAAAGATTTTGCACTATAAATTTGGATTTTAACACAGTTCATTAGTCATTTGGAAAAGGAAAGGGGAATTAGGAAGAGGAATAAGTAAAATATTGCAATTCTCATTGTCAACGGAAATTTCCTTATTCCCCTTTCCTTCTTCCTAATGATATTCCTAAACTTTGACCATCTTCCACTTGCCTTTTCTAAAGAAATACCATGCAGCCAGACTTAGTGTCGATTCTGCAACCACAATGGCTATTGATATTCCATAAATTTTCATGTCATATACAATAGCGAGCAGATAGGCAAGCGGTATTTCGAATAACCAGAAGCAGAACAGGTTGATCCTGGTCGGAGTAACTGTGTCGCCGCTGCCATTAAAGGCTTGTATCATAACCATTCCAAGGGCATAGGAAACACAACCGATACTGATTATGCGTAAGCTTACTGCTCCATTGGCAATTACATTTGGGTTGTCAATAAACAGGCGAATAAATGTTTCAGAGAAAATTGCGAGAATAATTCCTACAGAGCCTAGTAGAATCATATTTGCATAAGCTGTAATCCAAACGGTTCGTTCAGCTCTTTCAGGTTGGTTTGCACCAAGGTTTTGTCCTACGAGTGTTGAAGCAGCATTACTGAGACCCCATGATGGCAGTAGAACAAAAATTATTATACGGATAGAAATAGTATAACCGGCCATCACGTCAGAACCCAATTCGGAAATAATACGATAGAGGGCGATCCAGCTTGATGTTGCAATAATGTTTTGGAGAATTCCACCAGCCGAAAGTTTAAACAATTGAATCATTACATTCAATCTGATTTTAAGATGATGGATTTCCAGTCTTATCCGTTTGTTCCCGTAAAATAAAAGATAAAATTGAAAGCAAACTGCCAATCCTCGACCTGTTGTAGTTGCAACAGCGGCACCCTTCAATCCCAGTTCGGGGAATGGTCCGATCCCGAAAATCAGAAGTGGATCGAGAATGATGTTGATCAGGTTAGCCATGATCAAAACACGCATGGAAACGAAAGCATCACCCGAACTGCGGAATACGGCATTGATAATAAACAGCAACATAATGACCGCATTACCGCCAAACATGATCGTTGGAAACATGTATCCTGCATCTGCCATCTCTTTGGATGCACCCATAAGCAACAAAAACTCTTTGGCATAAATTACTCCGGGAATGGCAACCAATATAGAGACCAGAAGACCGGAGATTATAGCTTGAAATGCAGCAATTCCTGCCTTTTCAGGTTTTTTTTCACCAATCCGGCGAGCCACAATTGCGGTAGTAGCCATACTCAAACCCATCCCAATTGCATAAACAATGGTCATGCTCGATTCTGTAATGCCAACTGTTGCAACAGCATTGGCTCCGAGTTTGGAGACGAAGAATATATCGACAACGGCAAAAACAGACTCCATGATCATTTCGAGCACCATGGGGATGGAAAGTATAAGCAGAGCTCTGCCAATACTGTCACTGGTGAAATCACGGTCGCTGCCGGAAACTGCTTCTTTTATATCAGTCCACAACGACTTCCATTCAATAGATTTCAATTGATTAAAAAAAGATATTGTTCTTTTATCAGTCATGATAAAAATATATGCTTGTTTGATTTGAAAATTGGGAAAATAAATGGGAATCTGTTTTCTGTCTTACAGAAATCAGATGTTTACGGAATAACAGACCGCCGGGGTTGAATTCAGTTTCATGATTCGGTCTTTTTAATTGAATACAAATATAAGTAAATTTGATATTTATATTTGAACCTGTTGATGATAAAAATGTTTCAGAAGGAAAAAGATTTGAATGAAGTATACACAATTTTTGGCTTTTGCCTCAATTACATTATTTTTCATTACATGCAATCAGGATGGTAATCAATTAAATATAATTGATTCATGTTCTTTTCCCAATAAACAGATTACCCTTAGTGAAGAGGTTGAAAAGCATTTAATAGCAGATTCTATATACTCAGAGACAGATAAAAATCTAAATGAACTTAGTCCTGTTTGGGGAAGAATGGAAGAAATGATTCAGACCACTGAGAATTCAGGTAAATTAAAATCTGAAAATGCATGGAAAGTTCTTTCATCAGAATGGGAAGATTTCAAAAATAATCATATCGGAAAGGATGGGATCCCAATGATCTCAGATTCGCTGAATGAATATGAAACAACCTTAGTAGCCCGAAAATGGGTTGAATTGAATGTTCGTTTGCTTAAACTTTCGGGTGAAGTTCGGTTTGGGGATACTTTGGAGAAAATACTTTACAATGCAAAGGTTCCAACACTATCAGAGAATCTTCTAAAATCAATCATATATACTTATATTGATGATCAGATTTTTATAAATATTTTCGGCTCATCAAGCCTGATTCATCACCATACAACTGGAGGAATAATCAAACTGATTGAGGAAACCAACTATCCGGCAAGTAATGAAATATCTCTGAAATGTGAAACTAATGATGCACGTTTCCTTAATGTATTTATACGGATACCTACATGGGCTGTAAACCCAACTGTTACACATGGAAATGTCAAATACGTTCCACATCCCGGAGAATATTGTCAGATTTCGCGTATGTGGAAAGATGGTGATGAAATCAGAATTGTGTTAAAAAATTAATGGTTTAAAAAATCAGAGACGAATTAGAAATCTCAATTTACACATTTATTCCCGTGAATGAAGATGTATGTGATTTCCTTCAGTGTCTTGGAATACTGCAAAATAACCGATATTGTCGCTTATCTTGGTTTTCGGATGAATAATAACACCTCCCGCAGCAATCACACGGTTTAAAACGGTGAGTAAATCTTTGCCACCATTAAGGTAAACTTTTGCACCGAGGGAAGATGGCACATAATCGTTCCCCTGCACAATGGCACCGCCAACACCCATGGAATCCGGATCCATAGGTAAAAAACCCATTCGTTTTGGACCCATCATACTTTCGGACATTTCATAATCATAAATGCGGGAATAAAATTCCTTTGCCAACTCAAAGTTTATCACTGGAATTTCAACCCAGTTGATTGAATTAATAATCTTTTCCATGATCATATTTTTAGATATTTGAATGACAACAAATATTATAAACCTTGGTTTAATTATATCCTTATTTTTATTACGATAATTTCATTTAGGAAGATTCATTAATTTTTCTGGTTAAATATTCTTTAGAAATGATTTTGTCAGATACATTCATTTATCTTTGTGTGCATTCAAAAAATAAGCTATGAGCGAACGTCCCCTGATTTTAATAACCAACGACGACGGTGTTTCGGCAAAAGGATTAAAAGAACTCACCGAAGTAATGCGCCTTTTCGGTGATGTTACTATTGTGGCTCCTGACAGTCACCGATCAGGAATGTCGAATGCCATCACAGTCGATCATCCAATCAGGGTAACCAAAACAATCGACGAAGAAGGTTTCCAGGTTTATAAATGTACCGGCACTCCTGTTGACTGTATTAAACTTGCATTTAACCAGTTGTTGGACCGACTGCCTGATTTTGTTGTTTCAGGCATCAATCATGGTGCAAATTCTTCAATCAGTATCATGTATTCCGGTACAATGGGCGGAGCCCTTGAAGGCTGTATACACGGAATACCATCTATTGGCTTTTCCCTGAATGATTATGAACCAGAAGCTGACTTTTCGAGAGCAAAGATATATGTTGCACGTGTTTTTCAGCAGGTTGCAGAAAATGGTTTACCTCCGTTGGTTTGCCTTAATGTCAATATTCCAAAGGGTGAAATAAAAGGTATTGAAGTATGCCGTCAAACAACCGGTAAATGGGTTGAAGAGTTTGATAAACGAACTGATCCTCACAAACAGGATTACTTTTGGTTGTCAGGCTATTTTGAAAATCATGAAGTAGATGTTGCGGAAACAGATATTTTTGCCTTACAAAACGGATTTGTATCAGTAGTTCCGGTAAATGTTGACATGACCTGTTACGAGACTTTTGAGAGCATGAAAAGCTGGAGGTTTTAACATGACCATCAATACACGTAGCCGTTTTGACCGGATTCTGATTGGCTGGATAATCGGTACCCTTGTTCCTCTGATTATTTTCCTGATCACATATATGGTGAAGTATGGCAAGTTGGATTTTGTAGTTTTCCTAAAGGACCTCTGGCAAATGAAAATGCTTCTGAAATTAATGAGCCTTTGTGTCTATGCCAACCTGGGGCTTTTCTTCCTGTTTTATCGTTTAAAATATGATATGGCTGCCCGTGGAGTAATAATGGCAACCTTTATGTATGCCTTTTTAGTGCTGGTTGCAAAATTGATTTGAGTGAGGAAAGAGGTAAAGGAAAAGAGGGAATCGATAACAGGAGTCCAGAAACAAGGAATTTGAAATTTTGAACTAATGAGATATTACATTATTGCCGGTGAAGCATCTGGAGATTTACATGCTGCCAATCTGATTAAGGAGATTAGTCTGATTGATCCACAGGCTAAATTCCGTGGATTTGGAGGCGATTTGATGGAGAAGGCAGGGATGACGGTGCTGAAACATTACCGTGACATGGCATTTATGGGACTTGTGCCTGTAGTGATGAATATTCGCACTATAAAAAGAAATTTCAGTTTCTGTGAAAAGGATATGCTGGAGTTTAAACCGGATGTATTGGTTTTGATCGACTATCCGGGATTTAATCTCCGGATGGCAAAGTTCGCCAAAGAGCATGGAATACGGACCTATTATTATATTTCTCCAAAAATATGGGCTTGGAAACAGGAACGGGTTCATAAAGTAAAGGCTTCTGTTGATGAGATGTTTACCATCTTGCCTTTTGAAACTGAGTTTTACAGGAAATTCGATTATCCTGTCAATTATGTAGGAAACCCATTGCTCGATGCTATTCTGGAAAAGAAGATTGCACCTGACTATGAGCATTTTTTTACAGAGAATAATCTGCCCGAAAAACCTGTAATGGCTGTTTTACCTGGCAGCAGGAAAGGGGAGATCAGTGTTTTGTTACCAACTATGCTTAAAGCTGCTGCGCTATTTCCTGAATACCAATGTATTATTGCAGGTGCTCCGAATATGGGCATTGAGTTTTACCAACCATATATGAAAGATAGCGTGGTGCCGGTTATTTGGGACAAAACTTACGAGATACTCATTCATAGCCGGATTGCAATTGTTTCATCAGGAACAGCCACACTCGAAACAGCAATTTTAAATGTTCCGCAAGTAGTTGTATATCAGATGACTCCCAATTGGTTGTTTAAATACCTGAAATTCTTCTTGATTACGAAATGGGTGTCGCTTGTGAATATCATATTAGGGCGTGAAGCGGTTACTGAACTCATCCAGTCTGACTTTACCCTGAAAAAGGTGGTTCTGGAATTGAAGAATATTCTTGATAACCCTGACAATGAAAAACGTATGCTTGCTGATTACAAGGATATGATGATCAGGTTGGGTGAACCAGGCGCATCGAAACGTGCTGCCGATTTAATGGTTAATAAATTAAAAGAATCAATTTCAAAAGGTTAATTAATCTGTTTCATTTATTTGGACTATGTTCAATTTGTTAAAGAAAGAAATTGCCAGTTTTTTTGGATCGCTCACAGGATATGTAGTTGTCTTCGTATTTCTGCTTGCCACTGGTCTGTTTTTGTGGGTTTTTCCAGGGAATTACAATATACCAGATGGAGGTTATGCATCTCTGGAAGGCCTTTTTTCGCTTGCACCATGGGTTTATCTATTCCTGGTTCCTGCTATAACCATGCGACTGTTTGCTGAAGAAAAAAGGCTCGGTACGATGGAATTGTTGCTTACCAGACCACTTTCCGTTTTTAAGATTGTTCTGGCTAAATTTCTGGCTGGGTTACTTTTGGTTTCAATTTCATTGTTACCAACCCTAATTTATTTTTATTCCGTTTATGCTTTGGGTAATCCTGTAGGATGTATCGATACCGGCGGAACCTGGGGTGCCTATCTGGGTTTGTTTTTTCTGGCTGCAATTTATGTGGCTATAGGTGTGCTAGCTTCAGCGTTGACTGATAACCCGCTTTTTGCTTTTATTCTGGCATTGTTTCTTTCATTTCTGGCTTACCTGGGATTTGATCTGGTTGGTTCGATGCAACTTCCGTCAAGTCTGCAACAAATGATTATAAACTGTGGCATTAACGAACATTATAATTCGATCAGCAGAGGAGTTGTCGATTCAAGAGATCTCGTTTATTTTATATCCGTCGTTTTACTTATTCTTTTTCTGACCAGCCGGGTTATACATTTCCATAAGATAAACTTCAGGACAGAAATTAAATCCGGAGCCTTTGTGGTTATTGCTATTGCCTTTATTACAATTTTATCCGGGCAGCTTTTTTTTCGTCTGGATTTAACTGCCGAAAAAAGATATTCAATTACTGATGTTTCAAAAAAGTTAGTAAGAACCCTCGACAAGCCAATAAATATTACACTTTATTTAGCCGGAGAATTGCAGCCAGGTTTCAGGAAGCTTCAAAAGTCAATTCAGGAAAAAATAGCTGATTACAATGCCTGGTCGTCAAAAAGGATTAACTTATTCATTGTTGATCCATATGAGATTTCGGATATCAAACAAAGGGAGCAACTTTTTAACGAACTTGCAGGAAAAGGATTGCAACCGACGAATATAAGACAGAATACAGAGCAGGGAACCATCACCAAACGTATTTTCCCGGGAGTCGTGATTGAATACGGAGAAAAACGAATGAGTGTTAATTTGCTTAAGAACAATCCTGCACTTCATGCTGAGGTGAATTTAAATAATTCGGTTGAAAGTCTGGAGTACGAGTTTACTGCAGCATTTTCGGAACTGATGAGTCATGGGAAACAAACGGTTGCTTTTCTGACTGGGCAAGGTGAACTGAATGAAAACGAAACCCATGATATAACTGAAGCATTGGCCGAAAAGTATTCGGTCAGGAGGGTCTCAGTTCAGGAATTAGGATCAGAAAGTACACAGATTAAGTCTCTGATTGTTGCAAATCCAACTCAGAAGTTTACTGAAAATGATAAATTTAGTATCGACCAATACCTGATGAAAGGCGGACGGATTTTATGGCTTATCAATCCTGTTTCGGTAAGTCTGGATAGTTTAAGTAAAGGGAATATGACCCTTGCTTTTCCACAGAATTTAAATCTTGATGACCAGCTTTTCCGATATGGGTTACGGCTGAATTCGAACCTGGTTCAGGATGCAGAATGTTTGTTGATTCCGATAGTTACTTCTCCTGCAGGTTCGCCAACTAAAATCACTCCAGCACCATGGTATTATTCTCCTTTACTATCCCCTTCAAATAAGCATGTTATAAGCAGTAACCTAAATCGTGTAAAAGCAGATTTTGTAAGTTCAATCGATGTCGTTGAAAATCAGGAAATGGTTCATAAAACGGTTATTCTGGCCACATCTGCCTATTCGTTGGTTTCACAAACTCCATTGGAAATTAGTTTGTCAAGTACAAACAATCCACCCGATCGTCGTTTGTTTCGTGATCCTTCACAGCCGGTAGGTGTTTTACTCGAAGGAATATTTACTTCGGTATTTAAAAATCGAATGGTCGAATCATTCGGTGTAAAAGCTTCCGAAGTAAAAACTGAAAGTCCGTCTACCAAAATGGTTGTATTTTCAAATGGGAATCTGATTGCCAATCAATTCAGAATGTCAAGCGGAGTTCCTGAATATATGCCTCTTGGTTACGATCGTTATTCACAACAAACGTTCGGGAATAAAGACTTAATCTTGAATACGGTGAATTACTTGTGCGACGATGAAGGTCTGATGAACATTCGTTCACGGGTATTTAAAATTCGATTGCTCGATAAAGTGAGAATGAAAGAAGGCAAACTGACCTGGCAAATAATAAATGTGATTATTCCATTGTTGATAATTTCACTGTTTGGTGCTGTTTATGTGTACGTTCGAAGGCGTAAATATCAATGCTGATTTCTTTTGGATAAAATAATGACAGATCAATAGGTAAAAAATATCAAAGTTTGTATATTCGTGAGCTTCTCACTGAACATTTAGGGAGATGATTTCATGGCAAAAAGAATCTAAAACTCTAAAAAAATATCGAATGAAATTTGTTGTTTCAAGTACCGAATTACTCAGTCATCTGGCTGCTATTAGCAAAGTGATTAATTCAAAAAACACACTTCCTATTCTGGATAATTATTTATTCTTACTGGAAGATAACCGTTTGACAATTACTGCTTCCGATTTGGAATCAACTCTAATCACAAGTCTTGAACTGGAAAACACCAGCGGAACGGGTGCTATTGCAGTACCGGCTAAACTGATGAACGAAACGTTAAAGGAATTTCCTGAACAACCGTTAACTTTCCAGATTGATCCTGAAACTTTTGCCATTGATATTTTCTCTCAAAACGGTAAATTCAGTATTGTTGGTCAAAATGGTGAAGATTTTCCACAACAGCCTATTCTAAACGAATCTGTCGCTTCTTCGATCAATTTGAACCACAATGTACTTTTAAGTGGAATCAATAAAACACTTTTTGCTACTGCTGATGATGAACTTCGTCCGGTCATGAACGGTATTTTTATTGAACTTTCAACGGAAGATATCAAATTCGTTGCTTCTGATGCCCACAAGCTGGTTCGCTACAAACGTTTCGATGCCAAAGCTGAGAAAGATGCCTCTTTCATTCTTCCAAAGAAACCTGCGGCTTTATTGAAAAGCTTGCTTCCTAAAGAAGATTTTGACGTGAAGCTTGAGTTTGATGAAAAGAATGCCTTCTTCACTTTAAGTAATTATAAACTAATCTGCCGTTTGGTTGAAGGTAATTATCCGAGTTATAATTCGGTAATCCCAACCAATAATCCAAATAAACTAATCATCGACCGGGTTGAATTCTACAATACTGTACGTCGTGTATCCGTATTCTCAAATCAGGCAAGTAACCTGATCAGGCTCAAGTTGACTGAAAATCAGTTGGTCGTTTCTGCTCAGGATATTGATTTTTCAATTTCTGCTGTTGAACGTCTGAATTGTCAATATGAGGGAGAAGACATGGAAATTGGGTTCAAATCCACCTTCCTGCAGGAAATATTGTCCAATCTTTCGGCTACCGATGTTAAAGTAGAACTTTCTGATCCTACTCGTGCCGGTTTATTATTACCTGCCGATAATGAAAATGAAGAAGAGAATGTATTGATGCTATTAATGCCAATGATGATAAACGCCTGATCTTATACAGGCTGAATATATTAAACCTAACAGCATTAACCTGTTAGGTTTTTTCTTTTTAATCCATAACAACATCTAAATCTTTCAAATGAATTTGAATCTTAGGAATCCGTTGATTTTTCTTGATCTGGAAACAACAGGAATGAATATTGTAACAGACAGGATCGTCGAAATTGCCTTGATCAAAGTTCATCCCGATGGGATAGAGGAAGAGAAACAATACAGGATTAATCCTGAAATGCATATCCCGGATGTAGTCAGCAAAATTCATGGAATTTATGACGAGGATATTAAGGATAAGCCAACCTTTAAAGAGGTTGCAAAAACTATTGCTCAGTTTATGGAAGGTTGCGATTTTGCAGGGTTTAACTCCAATCGATTTGACATTCCATTACTGGCGGAGGAATTTCTGCGTGCTGATGTTGATCTGGATCTGAAAAAACGCAAATTCATTGATGTACAGGCAATATTTCATAAAATGGAAAAACGCACTCTTGCGGCAGCCTACAAGTTTTATTGCCAAAAGCCGCTGGAAGATGCACATAGCGCCATGGCTGATACCAAAGCAACTTATGAAGTATTGAAAGCCCAACTGGATGTATATAAAGACGAAGAATATGATGATGGACACGGTAAGACATCAAAACCGATTATCAATGATATACAATCATTAAGTGAGTTTTCAGCTTACGATACAAATGTTGACTTTGTTGGACGTATTGTTTATGATGAGAATGGTATTGAAACAATCAACTTTGGAAAGAACAAAGGAATACCGGTTGAGAAAGTTTTACGCGAACAACCTGGTTATTACGGATGGATTCTGAATAGTGAGTTTCCGTTGTACACCAAGAAAGTATTGACAGCCATTAAATTGAGAATGAAAGATAATTAAATTATAACACTATGAAGATTATTTGTGTAGGTCGGAATTATGTAGCTCATGCTAAAGAGTTGAATAATGATATTCCTGTTGAACCGGTATTGTTTATGAAACCTGATTCGGCTTTGCTGCGCAATAATGATCCATTTTATATTCCGGAGTGGTCGAACGAAGTACACCATGAAATTGAACTGATTATCAGGATTAAAAAGCTGGGTAAGAATATCGACAAGAAATTCGCACATCGTTATTATGGAGAAATCGGAATTGGTATCGATTTTACAGCCCGTGATGTTCAGGATGCATTGAAAAGTAAAGGTTTGCCCTGGGAGAAATCGAAAGCATTTGATCATTCTGCAGTAGTTTGTCATGAATTTGTACAAATAGAATCCTTGCCTGACCCGAGAGCAATTCATTTCAGGCTCGATATTAATGGGAAAACTATTCAGGAAGGAAACTCGGAATTAATGATCTTTCAGATTGACGATATTATCGCGCATGTCTCAAAATATTTTACCCTGAAAATAGGAGATCTTATCTTTACCGGAACACCTGCCGGTGTAGGACCTGTTCATTTAGGTGACCGCCTCGAGGGTTACCTGGAAGGGGTGAAAAAGTTCGATTTTTGGATAAAGTAATTGTTGTGATGTTGAATTTGATAGATATTTAGTCACTCATTCTCTTTTTGCCATTAGGATAAAATAAAGATAGGTCAACGCTCTGGTTTAAGTACTATTTTAGTACTTTATAAATACAAAGTTTTGATATTTTGTATTTAAAATATAGGTAAACTGTATTTTTTCTATGGAATTGGTATAGCTCAATGGTCTTGCCTATAGATGAATGCTTGAGACAACTTCCTGTAATTCCTATGCTTCTCCTAAATTCTACTTTAACAGATTCAACATGTGTCTTATCCTGAAATAGGCTAACTGTATTCAAAAGAATATTTAATTCATTAATTATTTTTATCAAGCCATTGTACGTATTCAAAAATAAAGAACTATTTTTGAAATTCATTAGCTTAAAGTATATGTTATTGTTTTTCAGTATACTAAGCTATTGATTGTCCTATGCCAACAAAAAAACCGTATTATGAGTAACAAGAAGAGACTCTTGATTGCAGTTTCAGTATTGTCTGCAATTATAATTCTATTTATTTTATTCCATAAAACTGGAATTCCTTCATTCCTGACTACTGATTCAAAAAACTATCCAACCTGTGTTGTCGATAGAGGTAAAGTGATCATTCCTTTGGATGCAACCGGAATAGTTGAACCCGAAAATGAGGTCATTTTGCTCAGTCCACTTACCAGCATCATCCGAAAAATAAAAAAAGAACCGGGTAGTCGTGTGAAAAAAGGTGAAGTAATCATTGAACTTGATCCGGAACCTACCCGCGCAGAAATTGAACAAATTAAAGATCAGCTGGAAGTAAAATCCAATTCACTCGAACATTCGAAGCTGGAAGGACAAATGGCACGGATCGATCTTGATTACAATGTAGAGGTGAAAAAATTAAGAATTACCTCCATTAAAGCTGAGTTGGCCGATGAGGAACAATTGCTCAGCGTTGGGGGTATTTCATCTGCTAAAATTGAAGAAACCAAAGAAAATTTGGTCCTTGCAGAAAAAGACCTTGATGTTATTCAGAAAAAGAATGCTATTCGGATTAAACAAATGAAAACTGAAGAAACGGGTTTGGATCTTCAAATAGATATCCAAAAGAAGCAACTGACGGAAAAGATTGGGATTCTCAGTAAATTAGATATTAAAGCGCCTTCAGACGGTATTATTCTTTCTGTTTCGGGAAAAGAAGGGGAGAAAGTTGGAAATGATAAGATGCTCATCACAATGTCTGATCTCACAACATTTAAAATCAGGGGATTAATCGACGAAAAACTTTCAGAGCAGGTAAAAACCGGGAATCCTGTTATTGTTATTTCTGACAATGAACAACTTGCCGGAACAATTGGAAATGTAACACCGACTGTCTCTGAAAATAAAATTCAGTTCAATGTACATCTCGAAAACAGTAATAATCCAAAACTGATACCCAATAAGGCAGTTAAAATTTATGTTCTGAAATCATTAAAGAACGATGTGCTTCGTATTTCCGCCAATAATAATTTTAAAGCCAATTCAGAACAAACTGTTTATATTCTTGATTCAGGGAAAGTGGTATCAAGAATTGTGACTTTTGGTATTAAAGGTAACGAATATCAGGAAGTAATTTCAGGATTAAATGAAGGCGAAAAGGTAATTCTGTCTGATTCGCCATTTTCATGGAATACAAAAAAAAATGAGAAGCTGAAATAGATGGAACGATTTAATATAAAGTCGAGGTTTTCGGGAATCATTGTTTGTTTATTCATGATTTCCTCTTTGGTCATGCAGGCCCAGGATACCATAAAATATAGTCTGGACCTTAATGATGTGGTTACAATGGCTATCGAACAGTCGGCAGATTTAAAATATGCCCAAAACCAGAATGTGAATTATTATTGGCGATATAAAAATTTTCAAACACAAAATAGACCGAAATTGGTATTGTCGGGTACTTTGCCTAATTATATTCAAACTAATGAAGCTGTAACTCAACCCGATGGGAGTACTTTATTCGAGCCAGTATACAGTTTAACAACTTCTGCTGGTTTGTCACTAAGTCAATCAATTCCTTTAACCGGAACCTATATCTCTGCTTCGACATCGGCTATTAGAGTACAGGATTACAATAACAAAACAATTGCTTTTTCGGGCAGTCCGTTTTCATTCGCATTTTATCAACCTATTTTTGCGATAAACTGGTTGAAATGGCAGCAAAAGACTGAACCCCTGGTTTACGATGAAGCACAAAAAACCTTTATTGAAACGGTTGAAAATATTTCATTGAACACTGTATATCGGTTTTTTAGATATTTATTGGTACAAACCAATTATAATCTGGCCGAAAGTAATTTGAAGAACAGTACCAACAATCTGAAAATTGCTCAAACCAAGAAAGATCTTGGATCAATTTCTGAAAATAATTATGCCAGAAATGAATTAGCTGTTCTCAATGCTCAGAAATCATTAAATCGGGCAAGAATGGATTTAAAGAATGCTGATTTTGAACTAAAGTCATATATAGGACTTCCTCAGGATCAAAAATTTGAATTGCAGATGCCTCTGAATATTACTCTTTTCGAGATAAATCCGGCAAAAGCTTTGGAAGAAGCCAATGCGAACCGAAAGGAAGGATCAGTATATAAACGTAGACTGATTGAAGCAGATCGCAATCTACTGAGTGCTAAACGTAGCAGTGGTTTGAGCGCTACACTTCAGGGAAGTTACGGACTTTCAAATAATGCAGGTACACTAAATGGCATTTATCAAAGTCCTGAACGGCAGCAGACTTTGAGCCTTGCACTTAGTATCCCGATTTTAGATTGGGGGCAATCCGCATCAGCTGTAAAACTTGCCGAATCCAGTAGGGATCTCGTAATTTATGATGTTGAAAAAGATCGTACTAATTTTGAACGAAGTGTAGAGGTTCAGGTCGAACAGTTTAGCTTACTGAAAGATCAGTTAATTACAGCCAAAGAAGCTGATAAAGTTGCTGCAAACGGTTACTTGATTGCATTAAAGCAATTTCAGAATGGCGAGACTACAATTACAGACCTCAATATTGCCCTTTCAGAACGTGATAACGCTAAACGGGATTACATTTATTCTCTGCAATCCTACTGGGAAGCTTATTACAAATTGAGAATACTTACGCTCTATGATTTTGAAAAGAATCAGAAAATAGGCTATGTAAATCCATTGCTTTCGAAAAGAAAGTAATAATCAAGAAACAATACTACGACAAAATACCTGAATTTTAAAGATAAAAAGATCAGAAATTGGCTGAATATTTGTACTTTTGTCATCCTTAATACTGGGGCTGACTGGTTTTGACAGCGGGTAGAAGAGGTATGTAAGCATGTAGGGCCTTGATCGCACAGCCCGTAAAACTCGGCGTTCACAATTCAATTGGCGAAAATAACTACGCTCTTGCTGCGTAACCGAACTAAGTAGGTTATACTTTATTCCGGTACTAGGTGCTGGAACGAGACATCGCCCGGGTGCTACTTCCCTGAAGCGGCTCGATCAGGCGGTGCAAATAAATCGGGGATAGTGGAAGTGATGCTTCGGAACTTCTGCAAAATTAAGAAGCTAAGGTAAAAGTCGGTGGCCCTGATCCAGCTTTTGCTCGAAAATCAAGTCTGGGGATAAACATGTAGAAAGCATATTGCTTCCTCGTTTGGACGCGGGTTCGATTCCCGCCAGCTCCACGATAAAATGATGAAATCTATTAAAATCCTGAGGCTAAATATTCTTCAGGATTTTTTTTATTTCATTTTGAACGATTGATATTTAATCTGAAATATTCTTAATTTTCCAATCTTTTTTAATAGTTAAGGATATATGCAATCAAATATGCAGTCATTTGTATATTTAAATAGTTTAAGTATCTTAAACCACTTAAAATAGAGTTTGAATTTGTGATGTCAATCACGGATTCATCACTACCAGTAAGTGTTCTGGTAAAATTTAAATTATGGAACCTAGAAGAATTGAAGAAGTGTGTGCAAAATGTAAGGATCATTGTTGCGCCCGTTGTTTTGACGATGGAGAGGATAATATATTTAATTGCCTTACTGCTGACGAACTCGAATTGATGGTAAAAGAAAAAAGGCATGTGCATTTCAATCCCGGTGAAACCATTCTGAAACAAAATACTTCGGCTAGTCATGTGGTCTGTGTAAAACGAGGTCTGGCCAAGATTATAGCTGAGGGCGAGGGGGATAAAAAACTAATATTACGGTTGGTTGCCACTCATTCAATATTAACCGGTGGAGGTATATTTGTTGATGAAATAAGGCATTTTACGGTACAGGCTGTAACCGAAGTTGAATGTTGTTTTATCGATTCGGACAAAATATATGAATTAGTATCATCGAACAGTCAGTTTGCCTTTGAATTGTTAAAACTCAATAACCGCCAAAATATTCAGATGCTGAATAATCTGGTTGGAATTACCCAAAAATACATGCCTGGCAGAGTGGCCGATTTGATTCTCTTTCTGAAGAATGAAATATTTCTTTGCAATCCATTCGATACACGTCTTTCGCGACAGGAATTGGCAGATATGACGGGGATGACCATGGAAAGTTTTATTCGAATTCTGAAAGAGTTTAAATCTTCAAACCTTATAGCTGTTGATGGAGCAAATATTCACGTTCTTGATGAAGAGGCACTTAATTTGATAAGCAGAAAAGGATAAGTTTTTTTTTGATGTTACCGATTGATATATGTCAATCATCATGCCATTTTTAATCATTACTAATTCCTATAAACATCAGCCGTTTGAGTCGAAAATAATCATGGAAGGTTTATATTTTAGCCAAGTATAAAATCGTTTGCATTCAGTGCAACGAGTAGATAATAATAGTAACCTTAACATACTTATTTTATGAAACTTAAAAACATTTCACGGCTTTTGCTCTTTGCATTTGTAATCATGTGTATCGCTCCCTCCTGCGTCAAAGAAGGTCCTCAGGGTCTCGCAGGTACCAATGGAACCAACGGTACCAATGGCCAGGATGGTGCTGCCGGAACGGTAACCTGTCTCGCATGTCATGCCGGAACAACCATGGATCAGAAAAAGGCAGAGTTTGCCATGTCAGAACACGCTATTGGCGCTGTTGCTCTTGCTGATGCCGGAGGCAATGCTTCATGTGCACGTTGTCACTCTTCACAAGGATTTATTGAATATGCTACACTGGGTGCAGTAGCCGGTACGATTACCAATCCAAGTCCATGGGAATGTGCTACCTGCCATGGTCTTCACAAAACATTTGAAGTAGGAGATTATGCTTTACGTTTTAACGCAGCTCCAGTTGTTTCCAATCAGGATGCAACCTTATCATTTGATTTCAAAAATAACAGTAACTTATGTGTGAATTGTCACCAGGCCAGAACAGCTGAACCTAACAAGGCAAAACCAGGTGCTACTTTTGCTGTAACTGCAAGGATTGGGCCACATCATGGTCCTCAGGCAAATATCGTTACTGGAGTTGGTTTTGCTGAAATCGCAGGTACAGTTGCTTACCCGAAACCAGGTTCATCAACACATTTTGTAGGAGCATGTACAGGTTGCCATATGTCAACATTTACAGCCGGTCAGGGAGGTCACTCATTGATTCCTAGTCTTGCAGCTTGTAATACCTGTCATAACGCTACAGAGAAAAACTTTGATCACAATGGTGTTCAAACTGAAATTGCTGCTGATCTTGTTATATTACGTGATCTCCTGGTTGCAAAAGGAATTCTTTCTGCTACTCCAAGTACTACTGTTCCTATCGTAATCACTTATGCTCCGGTTGTAGGTACTTTCCCGATGGTTCAGGCACAGGCAGCCTTCAATTATTTTGGACTGATGGATGACAAAAGCATAGGTGTGCACAATCCTCCATACGTTAGAGCTTTGTTGCAAAACTCAATTGCAGCAGTTAAATAAGGTGGTCTTGTAAACAGATAAAAAAAGACTTCTTTTTTAAAGAATTGAAGTCTTTTTTTATATTAACAATTTAAATATGAATACAATGAAAAGACGTAACATATTCCTTATTTTAGCTTTGTTTTCTTTGTTTTTCACTGGATGCAAATACGATTTTATTATTCCGGCTGAGGTTCCTGTAATCAACACAGGAGGCACACCAATCAGTTTTGCCTCACAAATTGCACCGATTTTATCAACTGGTGACAAATGTACACAATGTCATAAACCAGGTGGTTTAGGATCTCCCGATTTCTCAAATCCAACTACAGTCTATTCGCAAATTGTACCTAAATACGTCAATACGACTAGTCCTGCAAGTAGCACTTTTTATGTTAATGCATCTTCGGGTAATCATTATGCCAAGGTCTCTGCGACAGATGCTGCATTAATTCTTGCCTGGATTACTGAAGGAGCTAAAAACAATTAGTGCAAACATTTAATATTCGCTGAAATGAAAAAAAATATTTTATTTATAATTCTTTTTTCCCTAATAACGACTATTTCATTTGCACAGAAAGACGCAACTGAAACAACCGGTGTTAAAGAAAAAGACTATCCAGTTACTGGTGCTTTTGAAAGTGGTACTCTAATCGATGCCCAAACCACTGTCATTCCTGCGGTGAAAACGCTTGAGTTCGGTATTCAACACAAATTCGGAACCATAGAGAATGGGAGTTCCGATATGTGGGGTGTATACGGTTCATCAAATATCAGGTTAAGTTTAAACTATGTTGTTGCAAAGGATTTGCAGTTTGGTATTGGCTTGACAAAAAAGGGGATGAGCGGAGAAAAGAATATTACTGATCTGAATGCCAAATGGACCTTACTTAAACAAACGCGCAAAAACACTATTCCTGTTTCTGTTGCATTATTCGGTGTGGCTGGCCTTGACGGACAAGCTTTGAGTTCATATGAAACAGAAGAGGTACAGGTTGCTTTTCATGATGGCTTGCCTAACAAAATTCAATTCTCTGATCGATTAAGCTATTTCTCTGAATTAATTATCGGACGGAAATTTTGCAAGGAATTTTCTCTTCAGGCAGGTGTTAGCTTTACACACTATAATTTAGTGGGTATGAAATATGACCACGATAAAGTTGGTGTTCATGTTAACGGACGGATAAAGGTTACACCTCAGGGATCGATTATCTTTAATTATGACCAGCCATTGAAAATCAAACAAATTTCCGAACAATTAACATGGACCAATCCTCCAAAACCAAATTTGGCTATAGGTTACGAGGTTTCAACCGGTACTCATGCTTTTCAGATGTATATGGGATCAACTTCTTCACTGTTACCCCAGGATAATATAATGTACAATCAAAATGACTGGCAAAACCAAGGTTGGTCAATTGGATTTGTCATTACAAGACTTTGGGCATTTTGAGACTAAGGGATTTTTAAAATAAGTTTTAGTAAAAAATGGTAATATTCCTTATTCTAGGAAGTTACCATTTTTTACTAATGCCCTAATGCTTTATTATATAATTACTCAATGAAATATCCTTCAGTTATTTTTATATCTGTATTTTTATTTTTTACCACCGGAACTGTCCTGGCACAATCTTACCAGAATGCCCAGCATCATAAATGTCTGAAGTGTCATTCCAATCAATCTTATTCATTCCTGAACACGGTAAAGAATAAGGAAGAAAAAAGGTTGATGAACCCTTATTTTATTCTCGACACGGTTGGATTAACGCATGGAGTTCATAAGCAGTTTGATTGTACTGATTGCCATTCCTCTGAATATGGTACATACCCGCATTTGGCAACCTTAAAACTTCAACCTTTAAGTACCTGTCTGGATTGTCATGGAGGAGATGCATCATTCGCCAGCTATCAATTCGAAAGGATTGATGCGGAATTTAAGAAAAGTGTTCATTATAAGGTATATGGCGATAATTTTACCTGTACAAAATGTCATAGCCAACATACTTATGTAGCTACGGCCAGAACGAGCAGTGATGTACTGGAAATTGTAAATTACGACAATCAGATGTGTCTCTCGTGCCATAATAATATGAAAAAATATAAGATGGTATCTGGACATGATAATCCAAAATTGGTGGAAATACATGAATGGTTGCCCAATCAGGAACTTCATTTTGCCCACGTTCGATGTATCGAATGTCATACTGAAGTTATTGACAGCCTGAAGGTCTCGCACAATATATTGCCTAAGGAGAAGGCTTTAAAAAAATGTGTTGAATGCCATTCAGCAAACTCCCGTTTAAAAGCATCCTTATACAAATATCAGAATTTGCAAAAACGCTCTGAGAATGGGACATTAAATACGGTATTGGCAAACGAATCCTATATTATTGGTTCTCATCAAAGCCCATTTCTGAAATTGGCAAGTATTATTATTTTCCTTCTTGCGCTTGCGGGAATTCTGATCCATGGTATTTTCAGATTTATAAAAAAGAAATAAAATGGCAGCAACTGAAAAACTATATTTTTATCCCGTCTGGTTGAGAATCTGGCACGCAATGAATGCTTTGGGCATTATCACCTTAATCGTTACCGGGATATCCATGCAATCAAGTATCGAGTCCTCTCATATTCTTGGGTTCAATCTTATCGTTAAGCTTCACAATATTGCCGGGATCCTGGTAACCCTAAGTTATCTTCTTTATTTCATTGGAAACCTGGTTACTCCAAACGGTAAGTTTTATAGAATTAAACCCCGTGGATTCTTAAAGAGGCCTATACAACAAGCTATCTATTACGCATGGGGGATGTTTCACGGAATGAAACCTCCCTATCCAATCTCAGAAAAACGAAAATTCAATCCGCTTCAGAAATATGCATACGTGATGGTTATGTATATGGCTGTTCCAGTTGTAATCATTTCCGGTATTGCTCTTTTATTTCCTGAAATTATCCTGGATAAAGTATATGCTTTTAGCGGAGTATTTGTAACTGCGGTCTTTCATTCAGCCATGGGTTTCTTTATTTCGATATTTTTAATGATTCATCTCTATATTGCTTCAATCGGAAAATCTCCTCTTGAAAATTTTAAAAGTATATTCACCGGATGGCATCAGGTACATTAAGAATTCAATAGTGATTTTTAATCAGTTTTAGTGGACTTATTCAAAACAGGGGAAATGATGAAAGGATATTCTAAGTCTTATTTTGCTGACAGGTTACTTGTAGTAATGAAAATGTTGATTTCAGAATTCAAGGCAAACTTACTTCACATGATACACACAATGTTTAGAAGATTGAATCCACAGGTGTTCATTATGCTTGTCGTAATGATGTTTCTGGGAATTTCAAACTTGTCGGCCCAAACCAATGAGGATTGTTTGGCCTGTCACGATGATGCTAGTCTGACTTCTGCGAAACCAGGGAAAAAGGTATCCCGGTATATTCCCGCCAATGCGCTCGAACACTCTGTTCATAAGAGCGTAACTTGTGCCTCTTGTCATAAAGATGCCGCTGTCGCAGATTTTCCTCATCCTGAATCTTTAAAACCAGTCGAATGCGGTTCATGCCATGCCGATGCAAAGGATAAATATTTCAGGGGTGTGCATGGAGAGGCTTTTTTGAACAACGAAAAGTTGGCCCCCACTTGTAAAGATTGTCATGGTACTCATGATATCCTGAAATCTGCCGATCCCAAATCGCGAACCTATAAAATGAATATTCCCGTTTTGTGTGGTTCATGTCATAAAGAAGGTGCTCCGGTTGCAAAGAACTACAACATATCAGAGCACAATATTCTTGAAAATTACAGCGAAGGAATTCATGGTCAGGGCTTATATAAAAAGGGACTGATTGTTTCGGCTACCTGCAACAACTGTCATGGAAACCACCTTATATTGCCACACACCAATGTATCCTCAAGCATATCGCCCTTGAACATTGCTGCAACCTGTATGCAATGCCATGCCCGAATAGAGGATGTTCATACAAAGGTAATCAACAAAGAACTTTGGGAGAAGAAACCTGGGGCAATACCTGCCTGTACATCTTGCCATCCTCCTCATAAAGTTGAATTAAAAAATCTCATCTCTACCATTTCTGATAATACCTGTCTAAAATGCCATGACAAGGCTGATACACACAAAACTGTCAACGGTAAGAACATTTCCTTAAAAGTTGAAGTTGGCGATCTGGCCATTTCGACCCATAAAAACATCACCTGTGTGAAATGTCATTCGGACGTAACGATTCATCTCGCACGCCCATGCGAGACGGCAGGAAAGGTTGACTGCTCTGCCTGTCATGCTGCTGAATCGGATATCTATTTTGCCAGTGGTCATGGTCAGGCCTACTTCAATAAGAAGCCGAATGCCCCGTATTGTACCGATTGCCACGGAACCCACCTGGTCAAACCAAAAACTGATGAAAGTTCACCAATCTACCGATCGTCCATTCCAAAACTGTGTGGCCAGTGTCATCGTAAAGGTGGAAAGGCTGTTGAGGGAACACATCTTCATGAAATTGATGCTTTCAACGATTATTCGACCAGTGTACATGGCCGTAGTCTTGCTGAAAAGGGATTACTTTCAGTAGCTGTTTGCACCGATTGCCATACTACACATTTTATGCTGAGAGCCTCTGACCCGAGGTCATCAGTCAATCCAAAAAACATTGGCGCTACTTGTGGAAATTGCCATAAGGGTATTTACAATCAGTATATTGCCAGCGACCATGCTTATCGTGACAGTACCAGCGAACTGAAATATCCGACTTGTGCAACCTGCCATACAGCGCACAATATGTCTGAAGTGCATCAGGACAAATTTATGTCTGAAATAACGGTTCAATGTGGCAAATGCCATTCGAAATTAGCCGAAACTTACCTGGAAACCTATCATGGTAAAGTCTATCAGTTGGGGTATTTGCAGGCAGCACGTTGTTCGGATTGTCACGGAGCCCACAGTATTTATAACAGGCGTAATCCAAAATCGTCTATCAATCCAAATAATATTGTAGCAACCTGCCAGAAATGCCATGCTGATGCCAATGAGAAATTTACTGGCTATTTAACCCATGCCACCCATTCGAATAAGAGTAAATTCCCCTGGCTGTATTACACTTTCTGGGCCATGACCAGTTTGCTGGTAAGTGTATTTATCTTCTTCGGACTGCACACTCTTTTATGGTTGCCAAGGTCAATTGATGCCATGCGTAAGAAGAAGATCCATGTACAGGAACCCGGCGATAAAGTCTATATCCGGCGATTCACCAAGAGCCAGCGTATTACCCATATCTTTGTAATTGTCAGCTTCCTGTCATTGGCCTTTACCGGGATGTTGCTGAAGTTTGCCTATATGGCCTGGGCCAAGATATTTGTAAAACTACTTGGCGGAGCTCATAATGCAGGTATCATTCACCGTTTTGCTGCTGTAATCACTTTTGGGTATTTTGCATATCATGTATTCTCGCTGGTGAAGATGAAAATCAGTAAAAAGCAAAACCTGTCGGGTTTCATCTTTGGCTACAATACGCTCATGTTTAACATGCAGGACCTGAAAGATTTCTGGGCCTCCGTAAAATGGTTTGTTGGCCGTGGACCACGCCCTCAATATGGCCGTTGGACTTACTGGGAAAAATTCGATTACATGGCTGTTTTCTGGGGGGTTGTTGTAATCGGTTCAACGGGACTGGTCTTATGGTTCCCTGTATTCTTTACCAACTTGTTGCCGGGATGGGTCATCAATGTTGCCCAGATCATTCATAGTGATGAAGCCTTACTGGCTGTTGGATTCATTTTCACCATCCATTTCTTTAACACTCACCTTCGTCCTGAGTCGTTTCCTATGGATACCGTCGTGTTTACCGGTCATGTTTTACTTGATGAATACAAGGCTGACCGGCCTAGGGAATATGAGGATCTGGAAAAAACCGGTATGCTTGAAAGTGTGACTGTGAAGAAAGATTTTACGAAGAAACAAATGAGGTTCGTAAAAATATTTGGCTACATCTTCCTGTTCACAGGAATTATTCAGGTTATTTTCATCATCTATTCGCTGCTGTTTCATTAAATTTTTTGTATATAATATTTAAATGAAAAAGCAATCCAGCCCAAGGCTACCCAGGTAACCTGACAGCTGGATTGCCTTTTTCTTTTTGTTATAATGTAGTGATTACACTATATCTGACTGCTACCCGCCTTCCATTATCTGAGTTCTATTTGAATTCTATCTGAGTTTAAATCTTGCTTTAAACACTGATAGAAATTAATTAGTAATTAGTGTCTGCTGAAAAACTCATAATATTCAGTGTTTCAATAAAATGAACACATTAAACTTTAAATAAGTGCATGAAATTTGAATTGAAATTTCAACATCCATGCACTGACCTCGTGTCGTTTGCTATGCCAAAATCCTTCTCACCAAAAATGTGAAGCACTTCTGCCCTGTTGTGTTGCTTTCAATGAGCCTATGACCCTTTAAATTATTAGAAGGTTATTCGAAGACTATTCGAAGGTTATTCGAAGATAGTTCAATTTTATTCTAATAATCATCGAATAGGTTTCTAATAA
>TBL_comb47_HYPODRAFT_10000816_pt1 | contig 41018 bp, 45 predicted proteins | sample TroBogypolimnion_40_FD_10682 | JGI IMG/M metagenome (IMG submission 10682)
GGAGCAGGTTCAACTGGAGCAGGTTCAACTGGAGCAGGTTCAACTGGAGCAGGTTCAACTGGAGCAGGTTCAACTGGAGCAGGTTCAACTGGAGCAGGTTCAACTGGAGCAGGTTCAACTGGAGCAGTTACAATTTGATTTACTGAATCATCAGCATTTTGTTCAGTATTTTGTTCGTTATTTTCTGACATATTTCAATTATTTTTAATTATTTATTAATTATTTATAATTTATATATCCATTATTAATTTAAAACTTTTTACGTTTTATATATTATTAAATTTTGGGTACTAAATAGTTATTAATAACATATTATTAAGTTGTTACTGAAGGAATTGGTTCTGTTGGAGTTATAATTGGTATTGTTTCAGGTTGATAATCTTTCCATAATTCTACAGTATTATTATTTTTATCTTTATTTAATAAAAATTTTACTGCATTATATACAGCAATTTTAAAATTATCTCTATTTGAAATTAATGGATTTGGTGTATATTTTGTTAAATCTGTTTGAAAAATTTCAATATCTTTTGGATTAATATCAACTTCAGTACATTTATTAAAATCTTTATTAAAATTTTTTCTTATAAAATAACTTTGGTATTTTAAAACTAAAGGTTTTAAAGTATATTCTCCTACAAATGATATTTTTATATAATTACCATTTTGAATATCATTTGCATTATTTTCATTTTGATATATAAGTCCCATAATTATTAATTAATTTGTTTATTAAAATGCCAATGTCCATGATGTGTATGTATAAAATATCTACTATATTCATTTTTTTCAATATATAATACTTTATGTAAATTTTCATTTACATAAGTTGTTGTAACATCTGGACCAGTTGTATATAAAATATCTTCTTCATTATATATAGGTAATAAATATCTTTCTTTACATATATCTAAAATACCTTGAATATGTTGTGAGAATTTTTTATTCATCATAACATAATTTGCAATTCTTAATAAATATGGTGATTCATTTCTTTTTGTTGATAAAAATAAATGCGTAAATTCTTCGAAAAATAAATCATTTTCTTTATATTTTTCATAAAAATTTGATAATTTTTTCAACATTTTAATATCAAAATCAAAATAAATTCCACCATAATATTTTAATACAATATATCGACCATAATCTGATTTTTGAATTTTTCTTTTATAACTATTATAAATACTTGATTCTTCTGTATTCATAATTGTTAATAAATCTTTTTCAGTCCATAATATATGTAAAAAATTATCATTACATGATTTTAATTCAAATAAAAAAGATTTTAAATCTTTTGGAAAATCATTATCATATAATAATAATCTATGTATTACTTTAGGTATTACATTATTTTTTTCAGCTTTATTACAAATATCTTCTATATCAGATATTTTTTTATATGTATTTATCATTTATTATTAATTATTATCCCAATCTAATGCAAAATCATATTTTTCTGGACAACTTGTTATTCCAATTTTACCTATATGGTTAACAACAGATGGTTTTGTGCATAATCTATATAATTTATTTGTTAAACAAATATTCATAAATTTTGAATCCCAAGGTAAAAAATCTTTATCAGTTATATTTATATCTAAATTTTTAAGATTATAAAAATGTTTATTTTTTGTAAAAGCTTTTCTTATTAATGGATAATACATTCTTTTAAATCCTGTATTTACACCACCAAAAGTATATTTTTCATAAAAATTTTCATATTCTTTAATCATATAATGTTTACCACCAACTTTTGTATGGAATCCTGTAACTACAACATTTTTAAAAATTTGATTATCCATTAATTCAATTAATTTAAATAACCAATTTTTTTTAACTATTGTATCTGAATCTAAATTAAATAAATAATTCACATTTAGACCAAAAAGTAAATCCCAACCAATATGTATACTATTATCAACTCCAAGATTTTTATCTTTAAATATTTTTATATTATTAAAATTAAATTCCAAATTTTTTAAATATGTTGAATCTAAACTATTATCATCAATTATTATAAATATCATATCTTCAGGTATTATACTGTTTTTTATTGATTCAATACTTTTGGTAAAATATTCTAATCTATTGTAAACTGCAATAACACAACCATATTTATAATGTTTATTTATATCATAATTTGATTCTATTATATACATTTAATTATTTATTAAAAATTTTCTATAACTATTAATCATTCTATAATTATAATTTAAATTTTGTTTTTCAATATCTGAATAATTAGGTTTTTGAAATGATATTATTGGAAAACAAGTAAAAAAATTATAATTTTTTGTATTGTGGTTATAATGAGTATCTATTTGTTTAGTATTATCAAAATTAATAATAGTATTAAAAAATTTTTTATTAACTAAATAAGCATGAGCCAAATAAAAATTATTTAATTTATAAATATTATTTGTAATTTTAATTGGAGCATTTTCAAGTTTAACTCCTAAAAAACATAAATCCCAATCAATTAATGTTAATTCTTTTAAAATATTTTCAAAAATAATATTAAAATTATCTGTAAAAATTGCATCATCTTCTAAAATTAAAATATTATCTAATTTTTCTAATTTTGCTATTTCTACACATTTTTGATGAGATTTCAAACATCCTTTATAACCAATTTTATCTTCAAATGCTTCAATAATTTGATAATTAATTATATTTACTTTAGATAATTCATTCAAAATATTTGAATATCTATCTTTTCTATGTTTTAAATTAATTACAAATGTTTTAGGATATTCCATTTTATGGATTAGTTGGTTCAGTTGGTGTTACAACAGGTTCAGTTGGTGTTACAACAGGTTCAGTTGGTGTTACAACAGGTTCAGTTGGTGTTACAACAGGTTCAGTTGGTGTTACAACAGGTTCAGTTGGTGTTACAACAGGTTCAGTTGGTATTACAACAGGTTCAGTTGGTATTACAACAGGTTCAGTTGGTGTTACAACAGGTTCAGTTGGTGTTACAACAGGTTCAGTTGGTGTTACAACAGGTTCAGTTGGTATTACAACAGGTTCAGTTGGTGTTACAACAGGTTCAGTTGGTGTTACAACAGGTTCAGTTGGTATTACAACAGGTTCAGTTGGTGTTACAACAGGACAATAAATTTCATTTAATTTATTTAAAACATCTTCATCTTGCCATTGACCAATATTTATATATTCTTGTCCTCCCCAAAGTAAAACATGTTTTAAATTTGTATCTGTTGTTGAAAAATAAATATTAGCATAAGCTGATACTCCATCATCAATTATTTCTTTTAAAATAATTTCAGAAACATTAATTGCTATTTCTGGTATAATAATTGTTTTAGTACTTGTAGCTCTAAGAACTATTTTTGTTGTTTTATTTAATGGAATTATTTTCATATTAATTCTGTATTAATGAAATATCTAATAAATTTGGTTCATTTGCTGGAGTTAAAGTTGATAAAATATTAACCCCTAATGTTATTGATTGATTTGTTAAAACTGCTCCAGTAACAATTAAATTTGCTGAACTTGTTGAATCAAATTCTATATGTTCCCATATATATAAATCACTTATTGAATAAAATATAGCATTACATATTTGCATATCAAATTCAGCATCTCCAAATTCAGCATCAGTAATAATATGTGCATTTACTATATGACTATTACTACTTGCAAAAGCATATATACCTGAATTATAAAATTTAATTGTATCTATAAAAAATTTTGGATTAATTGATGTTTTATCTGGACCTCCAACAAAATACCAAGCAGGAAATATATAATCATTTCTAATTTCCCAATAAGTATTATTCATAACTGATACAACATCCCATATTGGATGTACATAATCTTCATCAGTAATTGTTGACGGAGCATAAACATCATAACCATAAATATTATAATCATACATATTAAAAGATTCCCAATTAATTGGAACGTGCATATCGTATGCCATAATATTTGGACCACCCAAATTTTTAAATGAAGTATTTTCTAATGTTAATTTACCAGTAATATGTCCACTATATAAAATATTTGCTGGAACACGTCCAACAACATTATTTGGGTCATAATTAGAACCACCACAAATAAAAGAAATATTTGAAATTGTTAAATCAATTTCAATAGCCACAGTTGGGTCGTCAGCAATTATTTGAATATTATCTGCATAATTTGGGGTTCCAATAATTGTTTGAGTATTTACTTTTGTTTGTGCTGAATTATTATCTGCAATAATATTAACAATTAATTTATCTGAACTTGAATCTTTACCATCTAATATAATTCCTGTATGATTATTTGTAATTTTTACATCTCCTAATAATCTAACAGTTGTGTTATTATTATTATATGTTGAATCTGTTAAACTATTTGCAAAAACCCATGGATTTTCTGAAGCATAAGTTCCAGGCATTACAATAATTGTATATCCTTGTAAACAATTAAATCTTAAATAATCTACTGCTTTATGTATTGATTGCCATGGTAAATCAATTCTTCCTTCTTCAGCTGTTAAATCATTTCCATTAGAATTTACAAATAATATATTCCCCATTAGAGGTGAATTAAATGCTGATAAAGTATATAAATCAAGCCAAGACCAAACTGATGAACTACCTGTTCTAACTAAAATTTTATCCGTTGTTTGCGGACTGCCATCATTATTTGCCATATTCTTAAGTTGTTGGGTCTACATATTGTAAAACATTATCATTATCTGTATATCGTAAAAATGGTATACTTATTGAATTTACACCAACTTCACAATCATAATCAGCACATAAATATGTTGCTGCTGAAAAATCAAGTATACCAAAATTGCTCATAAATAAGTTTCTTCTTATTACACTACCTGCTGGATAAGGTAATAAAATTGCACTAATTTGTGCAAAATTTCTAAAAGTATTTGCTTGCACTCCACAATTTGTTGAATAAACTCCACTAATTTCTCCATTTCCTGTTAAATCAACAAATATTGGATTATTTCCTAATATATTTACAAACATAATTCTTTCAAGTATATTTACTATAGGATTTATTGTATAATCTCCAAAACAATTAGTAAAAGAAACTGTTCCTGACATTAAGAAAATTGATAAATTATACATAAGATTATTAGACCAATCTCCACCATAACCATCAATATTTACATCAAGTAAACTACAATTATCAAATTTACTATTTTGTAATGAAGCATTTTTAAATCTGGCATTTTTTATATATGTTCCTGGATTTGCTATAAAAATACAATTTATTTCAGATAATGTTTGATTAACAAAATCAAATTCATTATCATAAATAGCATTTGTTAATGAACCACTTGTATCTTGTAACATTAAATAATCATGATACATTGATGTTGTTATATTATTTGTATAAGTATACAAACCATTTTCAGTACTAATAAATATAACTCCATTAACATTTAACATGGAATTTATTTTATTTATTTGTCCTGAACCGAAAACAATATCCATATTCATTAATAATGAATAAGATTCACAATTATTATATGTTAAATATATTCCATTATCATTATCAGTACCAATTAAAATTCCTTGATAAACATTTGATTGTGCATCATATTTTGAATTATAAAAATTTGCTGAACATAATGTAGAAATATTAAATCCTGAACTTGCCCAAGATACTCCATTATTTGAACTTACATATAAACCTGATGAAGTTGATAATAATATTGATGCTGAATCACTTGCTCCAGAAAATCCATATAAAGCAATACTACTTAATATTGAATTATTTATTGAACCCGTCCAAATTGCTCCATTATTTGATGTATAATAAACTCCATAACCATTAATAGCTACATATAAATTAGATGCTTTAACATACATTGCTAAAATAGTTACTCCAGGTAATGAAGTACCAATATTTGTCCATGTTGAACCATCATTTGATGTTCTATAAATTCCACCAATTGTACAAGCATAATAATTTTGATATGAAATATTAATTATACCAGTTATATCGTATGTTGATAATCCATAACTTGTCCAACTTGTACTTCCATTATTTGGATATGTACATTTATATAAACCACCACCAGTTGCAATTATAATTGCTAAATGTCCATTACCATCATTCCATAATGCAAAATCTTTTACATTTAATGAATTCCCACTTAAACCACTACTTAAATGTGTCCATGTTGAACCATTATTTGTTGAAACATATACTCCATTTCCTTGAGTACCTACATAAATTGAATTATTTGAATATTGCCAAATTTTAGTAATTATCATTCCAGCAAAAAACGACAATGTAGACAATCCGCTACCTTGCCCATAAATATATATATTTAAAGGTGATGAAGGATTTCCAGGATTAAATAAACTTATGGTTAATGGAGTTAATCCATTATCAATACAAACATAATCATTAACTCCAAATAATTTACACCATAAACAATCACCATAAGTATCTGTTGGCAAAATTCCTGCCCCAAAATAAAAAGTTGATATATTAATATATAAATTATTATTATAAATCATCATTTGTCCAGCAATATATGCTGTTCCTGAATCATAAGCTGGAACACTGGATAAATCAGCTTTAAATCTTCGAAATTTTATATTTCTATGGTCTAAAGTAACTTTATTTCTAAAATCATCTATTCTTGATATTATATAACCAGGTCTTGAAGTTATAAAATCTTCACAAAGATTTAGGTCAAAATCATATTCAATAAAATCTTTTGGTTTTTCTATTGATTTTACTTGTCTAAAAAATGTATTTGCTGATGATGCTTGAATTAATAAATGTTCAGTAGTTCCTATATTAATTGTTTCCAAAGTATATGGAATACAATGAATTGTTTGATATGGAAATATATACCATTGATATGGTATTAATTGTGAATTATTCTTTAAAGTTTGTAAATTATTATATGTTGAAGTTGTTGGAATAACATTTGTATTAGCTGATAAATAAATTTCTGAAAATGATGGTTGATAATATCTTGCAATTTTACTTGGAGTTTGCAAATATGTTAATAATAATCTTCCTGATTTATCAAATAACATTTCATTTGGATAATCTTCTCCTGAATCTAATGTTTTTACATAAATATCAAATGTTGTTGGGTCAATTTTTGCAATATATCCAGGAGTTGTATTAAATCCAACCCAAATATATTGCCCATCATAAGCAATTGCATAACAACACCCAGTTGAACTAACATTTGGAACAACTATAGTATCAATTGCTGTTAAATCAGTTTTTTTAACTCTTTGAATAACACCATTACCAATCATATAAGGTGCAGAAGTATTTTGTGCTTGTTGTCCTAACCAAATATAATCACCAACAATTATCATATCATTTGTCCAACCAGACAAAACATTAAAAGTAACATTACTAAGTATAATAGACATATTTGCTGGGTCAACTTTCACAATAAATGATTTATTATATTGTGAAATTTGATAAACATAACTCCCAGAAGTTGGAAATGGAGAATCAACATTTAAATGTGTATTATCTATAATAGTTTGAACAGTTCTAAAAACTGTTAAATCATTATTAATACAAATAACATCTCCAACAGCTACTGTTGTTAAAAATGTTGTACCTATACCAACAATACTATTTGTACCATTTGTTGTTACAGTACCATAACCATAAGTTAATTTTATTGTTTTCCCTGAACCAGAAGTTGAAAAAGCAACACTAACAGTTAAATGAGTATTATCTGTAATTGTTGCGATAGTTCTTGCTGTTTCACCTTGAACTGTAATAATATCTCCAACACTTAAAGCTGTTAAAAAATTAGTTCCTGTACCAACTAAAGCTGTTGTTCCAGCTGTTTGTACAGTTCCAGGTAAATTTACATAACTATAACTTGGAGGAGCTGATGATGATGCTGCGTATAAATATTTTCCATCATATTCTAAAGAATAAGCAAAACCTTTTCCACAAATAGAAGTTAAATCACAAGTTCCTTGAACACTATAATCAGCAAGTTTAATTTTTAAAATTCTGGAATTTCTTCCATAATACATTACATATAAATTTGGACCATCACATGAAACAGCAATTCCATTATAAGAATTATATTTATATCCAGAACTATTTAAATTTACAACTACATCATTTGCTCCATTATATGTAAATGTTATTGGGTCAATTTCAGTAATTGTAATATTTCCCAAACTATTACTAAAACAAAGATATAATTTATTTTTTATTGTTGAATATACAATACATTCTGAATCATTGTGATTTCCATCACTTGGTAATGTAATTTGAGTATATTGAGTTAAATCATCTAATAAACTTTTTGTTATAACACAAGGACTTGTTCTTGTTGTTGTATATAAATAATCTGTAACAATTTGGCTTCCTTGTATTATTGTACCTGCAGGCATTGATACAATTTGTTTGGAATCAGTTTTAAAAGATTTATCTTTATAAATTGCTGTTCTATAATTTGGTAAAATTGTATCATCTGTAGTTATCAAACGAGTTATGGTACTATCACTTCTTTTAATCCAAAAACCTGTAACTGTTGCGTATAAGGCTTTAAAGCCTGAGGGGATTGAATCCGTCAGGCTTGATAATTCAGTATATAATTGACTCGCTAAATTTTTCATTAGTTTATTGAGATTATTTAGAAATTATTTTAATAAAAATTATTATTTACCTTGAATAAGCATATATCCTGTAATTGCAACATTAGAAGCAAATGTTACATCTCCCGATGAATTTATTGATATATCGGTATCAACTAAATATGAAGTTCCTGTAATTGTTTCATAAACTTGAACTTGTGGAGCTGTTCCACAAAGATGTGTTGCTGCGGTTACTGTTAAAGTTGATACAGCTGTTATTGTTGCTTTATAATAATGAACAGCTAAAGCATCACCATTATCAACATAAGTTTTAATAGCTTTTTGTGATGAAATAACTGTATCAGATGAACCTAATGATGTGTTTGTTGAAAAAGCAGCAGCAGCTAACATTGCAGTTGTAATGTTAGATAATGTATTCAACGAAGCATCAATAGTTTTATTTGTTAATGATTGAGCAGTTGATTTATCAACAGTAACAGAAGTATTTATTGCAATTGTATTTCCTGTAACTGTAATACCATTACCACTTGCCATTGTGCCAGCTCCTGACATTTGAACAAATGTTAATGATGTTGTTCCAACAGTAATTGGTAAAATTGTACTACAAGTCCATTGTGTATCTGCTTGAGTAGTACCTGATTGAACCATCATTGTTGCATTAACAATTTCAACATCTGTATCAGCATCAGTTGCTAATGCCCAAGCACCAGCTGCAACAATATAAATACCATTTTGTGATGCTGTTGTTTGATTTTTTACCAAAACTCTATCACCAGCAACTACTGATACACCATCAATTGTTTGTGGAGCTGATAATGTTATATTTGCAGTTGTCGCAGCTCTAACAGATTGTTTCCATACAATACCTGTTATTTTATTATCAACATAAGTTTTAACAGCTAATTGAGAAGGAACATTTGAATTACTTGCAGAACCACCACCTAAGTCAGTTGCTGTTGATAATGCAGAAGCATATAATTGTAAGTTATTTGTAACATTACTCAAACCAACTGCTGTTGCATTCAAAGTTGCCCATACTGGTTGAGTATTTACACCTGCTGAAGCTAAATATGAACCAGATGCAACTGCTGCGATTCTTGCAGGTGTTGAAGCTGCTGAAAATGTAATTAAATCCCCAACATTTGTACCTACTGCAGCTTTTATTTGTACATCATTAGTTACATTTCCTAAACCAACTTGTGATGCTGTTGTACTATGAGGGTTAGATGTTGAAGCTAAGTGGGTATCAATTACACTATGTGCATTTGTACCTACACCTGATAAGTTTCCGTGAGGAATACTACCAAGATTTAATGTTATTGTTATATCATTCCCAACCAAAGCTGTTGATGAATAACTATCACCAGACCTAATACTATAAAATTGTAAAGTATTTGCTGATACTCCTTTATATATACCAACTGCTGTTAAAGTGTTCACATTACTAACACTTGGAACAGCTGTTAAAGCAACCCAAGCAGTCCCATTCCAATAATCTAAATTATTATTGGTTGTATCATAAAATATTTGTCCTGATACTGGAGTTGAAGGTGCTGAGGCATATGCTAAGTTTTGAATGACTGCATTCAGAATTGAATTTTTCTGAAAATCCAGATTCGTTTTAATTACTTTTGACATATTATAAAAATTTATTAATTATTTTGAGATATATTAACTATATATTTTTGTTTATTATTATTTTAATTGCAAACTATTTTTCCTGTTGTTATATTATTCCAACTAACAATAACAGTATTTTTATCAGGATAATTAACTTGAGCAATAAATGAATTACCTGCACTATCTAATGCAAGTATTGAGGGGTAACGATTTAAATTATGTACAACAACTGCATTATTTGCATTATTAAATTGTTGTTCAAATCTATCTAAATTTATTATTTCTTTAACACTTGCTGATAAATCAACAATATTAACTTTTTGCCAATTTACATCATTAATAAAATCATTATCAGTTAAACTACTTGCAATATATTGTTCAATAATAAAAGTTGTTCCATTTAAATATGAAATAATTTTACCTTGAAAACGATTTATTTCTGGTAAACTTAATCTTGTTGTTTGAACATCAGTAGTAAATTCTAATACTTTTGGCATTAATTTTTCAATTAATGCAAAATTTGTATTAATATTATCAGCTTCTGGTCCCCAACTTGTTGTATCATTTTTAATTACTATCATAAAATTTAATTTTTATGTTTACGATATATTGTTTTATATTTATTTTTTATATTTTTATTTTCATGTAATAATTCTTCATCAACATCAAGATTAAAAAATTTCTTTAAAATTTTAGAGAAAATTTTGGTAAAATTATCGCCAATATTTAAAAATAATTTTGCAATTTGTTCAGATAATGTTGTAACAAATAAACCAATAAAAAATGCTTCGATATTACTTATATTTGTAAAATACAAAACATACATTATTCCTGTAACAAAAATAATCATTGTTGATAAATACATTATTTTACCTGTACGACTAAGTTTCAACCCAACCATTATTTTTCTATAATAATTAAGGAACCCAACAATTAATAAAATTATTACAAATCCAAAAAATTGATGTTTTCGTTTTTCCCACATATAAATTCCTCCTAAGTTTTATTTAGTTTATATTAGTAATATATAGCAATAATTGAAATTAAAAATTATTAATTCATTTTTGCAAGATATATCGATTTATTAATGGTATGTAAATAATCATCACATAAAGCTATTAAACCATTATCAGATTCAACTTGATTTTTAAATTTAATAACAATAAGTTTTAAGTTTTCAAGTGCATTAATTAATGAATCAGTATCAGTTATAATACCTTTTAATTCACCTTTAATTATATCACCATAAATTGTGAAACCTTCTTCACCTAAATTATCTTGAAATTCGATTAAATCTTCCATTATATCATCAAGTAATCTATGGATAAATCCAATTTTTGACATCCAATGATATTCTCTAAATACTGATTTAAATCCTTCCAGAATACATAAAACCTGTATAAATTTATTTCTATTCATATTATTTTTTATTTAATTATTTCCGATAAAATCCAATTTTGTTGTTCCAAAATATTTTCATTATTTAATAATTTTGATGAAACAATATATTCGGTTAATGACATATTTTTTAATATTTTTTCAGTTGAATCCATAACAAAAACTATAAAATCATTAACATCACGTTCAATACTATAATTATTTGTTACTTCTTTCATATTTAAAATTTCAGCAATAACAAATTTCCCTGTTTCAAGTATTGAAATAATTTTATCTGTTATATCAAAATCGATTAGTTTTATTAAAACTCCTGGTTTTAATTTTGAATATATAATAAAATTATAAAAATTTTCATCTTCATCTAAACCAACAATTCCTGTATTTATAGCATTTACAATATATTGTAAACTCACATTATCATAAATTATTTTTTCCATTATATTATTATAAAAATTATTTTATATATTGATTGAATGTAAAAAATTATTTTTTACTTTAATCTTCAAAATCTAATAATTCAACTATTTGATTTTTTAATTCATGAGTACAATCATCTAAAAATTGAATTTTACCTTCTTTTATATATGAATGACATCTTCCACTTCCATCCTCATAATTTAATAATAAAGATGGATATAAGGTTGGAAATTCAAAATTATCATTAAAATCCCAACTTGCTCCATTTATTGGATTTGCAAAAGGTTTTGCAAAAAATGAATGTATTGATTTACATCCTGGACAATTAATTAAATATTGTCCTTCAACATTTGAAATTTTTAATATTTTTGACATTATTTCATTTTTATATATTCTGAATATCCATGCATCATTAATGAAAAACTATCAACAACATCATTAAATTTACTTGTTTGTTCAATAGAAATTTCAGGTAATAATTTTAAACCTTCATAATTTTCAATAAAAGATTTTATCATTGTTGGTTTATCAGCATTTCCATTTTTTGTAAAAAACAATTTATTATTTGATGGTGTTGGTGTAAAAATCTTTAATTTTATATTACTTTCAATACTAAAACGTATAACAATTTCTCTAACAAATCCTTGTAACATAATTAAACCAGAAACTGTTTTTAATTGATTTTTACCAGAAAATTGTGGCATAATATAATTTTCAATAGAATAAATAATTTCATTTGGTTGAAATTCTTTTATTGCATCTCGAATTATTATTCCAATTTTTTTAGAACATATCATTGCTTTTATTGTTGTTGTAACTTGTTCTAAATTATTTGTATTTTCATTATCCATTATTAAATCATCAACTAAAATATTTGTTGGCATTTTATATGTTATTTGATTTAAATTTTCAATTGGTTTAGGTACAAATTGTTTTTTCTTATTTGATTCATCATCAAATATAACTTTAAAAAATTGTATCTTTTTACCAATCTTATCTTCCAAATAAGATATTGTTATTCCTGTTGAAGAAAAAGATAAATCTAATCCAAATATTAATGTTTTTATCATATATTTAATGAATTAATATAACTTGAAAATGCTGAATATTTTGTTATTGTATTTAATTGGTCTTTTATCTTAAAAGTTAAAATTATATGATAACAACTATTATCTTCAATTCTATAATTTAAAATATAATTAGTTGTTGAATATATTAATTCATTTGTAAAAGCATCATGAATTTCCCATTTAACATCTTTTTCATCAATTACATAATTTTCATTTATTCTTGCTAAAATAATATCACCAATTTTTAATGAATATATACAATTTTCTGTAGAATCAACATTTGAATTAAAATTAACTAATCTTGAATATATTGATGAAATTGCTGGATAAATATAACCTTCAACTGTTAATGTTTTAATTGTTGAAGAAATATAAGTTACAAAACTTGGAGCAAATGAAGAAACTTTACCAAATAATGGTAAATCATAAGTTAAATTGATTGTTTTTTCAGCAAAATTAATTGTATTTAAAATATTTGTATCATATATTGAAGTTACAGTATTATTATTTAATGTATCAACTAAAACAAAATCATAAGTATTTTGATTGAAAACTATTCCTGTTTCTGTTCCCATTATTAAATAATATGGGGTTAAATAATTTTCTGGATTTCCATTTGAATCTAAATCATAAACATCCATAATAGTTACAAACAATTTATCCATAATTTTTGAATAATTTCCAATATTATGAACATCAATCAAAATAAATGTTCCTGTAGTTGCATCAAATATTCTTAATTTTAATGTTAAATTACTATCATATTTAAAACTAATTATTGATAATTTTTGACTAATATATTTTAATGGAATAGTATTAGTTATATTTGCGCATTTATTATTTTTATTTATATCTGGAATATCATATACTGAATTATTTGATAACCATTTAACAATATCATTTGTAAAAGGAACTTGATAATATTGAGATAAATCATAAGGAATTAAAACTTCAGGTAAAATATAATTTTGATTTCCTGTATTATCATTTGTTATTATGCTTGAAGAATTAATATCGTTTGATAAATTATTTGAATTATCTGCAAGTATTCCACTATCAAATAATTCAAAATCTATTCGATTAATATTTATATCTACATTATATTCATAAAAATATGTTTCAACATTATTATAAATATCTATAAAATCAACAGTTAATTTATAATTTCCTGTATTTACTGAAATTATTTGCAAATATAATTCATTATTTGTTAATAAAGTTTTTGGATATTTTAATATTTTAGATGTTGTTTCATTTACTAATTTAAATCTCACATAATTTCCTGGAGATTTTAATTTTAAATGTAAAATATTTCCAAAAGCTTTTTTAATTATTTCTAAATTAACTGTTGATATTAAAATATCTTCAAATATTTCTGAATCAACAAAAAATAAATCTTCATTTTGTTCATCAAAAATAGTTCCTGTTAATTCAGTATTATATGCTAATGGTGTATTATAAAGTAATTCAAAAACTTTTGAAACATTAAATTTTACTTCACTTCTATAAATTTTATTAGTTTTTTGTAAACAATTTGAAACTAAAATATTTTGAGTATTTTCATCAATATAATTAAATAATTCAATTGAAGAATTTTTTCTAAAATTAAAAATATCCATTTCAAATAACTTACACATTGTTGATGTTATGGATAAATTATTAACTGAATTGCTATAATAATTAATTGCAAAATAATCAATATTTTGTTCTTTTAATGTAAAATATCTATTTGCTAAAGCAATAACATTAACCAAATTGTTTGAAAATTCTGTTAAATCTTCAAATGTAAAATTATAATTGGGAAAATTATTTGAATCAAGTCCATTAATAGTTTGATTATCATATATTACATGATAATTTCCTGTTTTAATATCTTTTGTTTTATCAGGATTAACTGTTAAAAAATTCTTTTCTTCATTTAAAAATTCATCAAATACTGTAAGAGAATCTCTATTAAAACCAATTAAAACAAAAAATTTCTCAATCGAAGTTTTTGTTCCTTTATATTTAACAACATTTTTAAAATCCAATAATAAACGTTTTATCATTTCAGATTTATCAAAAGATGAATTTAATGCTGGTAATATTTGTTCATAATTTGGTAAATCATTATTAACTAATAAATCAAGATAATGTTCATTTGTTTCATCAATTATATTATCTAATTTCAAAGTAAAAATATAATTTGATGTTATATTATTTATTGAAACTATTGTTAAATTTATGGTTGTTTTATTTTTTGGAATATATATTGTATATCCAAAATTCGATTTATTTATAAATTGAAAAGCTTTATATGTTTGTAAATAATTTGTTCCAAGATTTTGTAATTCTTTAACACTATATAAAATTGGCATATCTTTTGATTGAAAATCAATTTGATTATTGAATTCATCAAAAGCTGAAACAATTTGAATATCAAAATTTTGATATGAATAAAAATAAAAACAATTATTTTTAATAATATGATTTTTTTCAAAAACATTATTATTAATATCATATAATATAAGTGGTAATAAATTCGATGTCATAAGTATTTTTTTATTCTATGAAAACTTTTTTACTTTGAATTTCATCCATTGATGAATCAACTTTAGTATTTTCAGTATTTAATTTTAATTGTCCAGATATTATTAATGGAGTTAAAGCAATTTTTATTGGTATTGTAAATGGAGTTGTACAAGCACCTGATATAGCATTCATCATATTATATATTTCTGTTATTGTATTTGCTTGATGTTTTATTATATCATGTAACCCTTTAACACCTTTATCTCCAAGAATTGTTGCTTCTTGATTTTCATTACCAATATCAATTCGATCTTTTGTTATAACAACAGAATTTACATCTGAAAATAATGATAATTTATCAATCTCTATTTGAATTTTTGTTTTATCATTAATAAATTCAATACCTTTACTTGATTTATATGTTAATTGAACATTTTTATCATTAATTTGTCTTTTAAATATTTCTAAATAATTTGTATAATCATCTCCTAATGAATTATCAACCAAATCTATTTTTTTACCATAAAAACATGTAGAAAAATTTTCATCAAAAATAATAACTGGAACAACATCATTTAATACTGGTAAATATGATAAACCATACCAAGGAAAATACCAAGGTAAATCAGTAATTGCTAATTTATCACTATAATTATCTATTGATACTCGGCAACGACAAATTTTTTGGTCATCATTAATATCTACAATTTTCCCAAATACTATTTTAATTTCTCCTAACATATATTAAATTAAAAATTTGAACGTTTATAAATATTTACTACTTCATATTTAATGTTTTTTTCCATACTTTTATTCTGTGAAGATTTATTTACATTATCTGTTGTAATTGAATCTATTGGAGTTGTTTGGTCAGTAAATAATGTTGGTTTATTTTTTATTTCAGGTCCGAGAGCATTTTTATAAGCATTTACAAAATCATCGGAAAAATTTTGCATTATTAAATTATCTAATTTTGTTACATTATTATTTATATAATCTTCACCAGCATTTATTCCTAAATCAACAGTATTTCTTGACATTGTTGCGAGTGATGTAGGGTCTGTAAAATCATGTAAAGCATTACCAATTGGAGTACTTGTACTTATAAACTTTTTTGGTGCTTGCTTTATTTTATCTTTTAAACCATTTAAAACATTACTTCCTTGATTTTTAAAAGCATCTTTCATTTGTTGTAACCAAGAAGCTTTAGCACTATTTGATAATTTATCTTGAGCTGCTGAAACTGCCAATAATTTAACAAAATCAAAATTTCCAATTATATTATTAAAAACTCCTGAATAAAAAGCAAATCTATAATTTAAAACTAAAGTATTTTTAACTTGTGGAGCTGCTTGTTCATTTGTTAAACTTTCAAAAAATGTTTTACCTGATTCTTCATTATTTATCCAACAACTTTTTAAAGATATTAAATGATGATTAAATTTATATGGGGTAGCTGAATTTGGATTAAAAAATCCATCAGCTAATTTATTTAATGTTGGCAAAATTTGTCCATCAGGGTCAGCAGTACTATTAATACTTTCAGTAATAGCATCATAATAAATCATATTATAATACCCACTTGCGTAAACTAAAACAAATACATCAAATCTTCGTAAATTCATTGGAATAACTTCAACTTTTCTAACATCATCAAACCAAATTTGTCTATAAATAGTTAAAATTGATTGAAATCTCATATCAATAGTTTCCCTTATTGAAAATGTTAATTTATCTTCATCTGTAAAAAAATCACTTGGTTTAACATTTGTAATAGTTTCTATTCCATCACAAGTCATTATCAAAAAATCATAATTTTTTATAAAATCTTTAACAATTTCAATCCATTTTTTCAACATTGTATATCTTTCAACTTCACCAATACGGTTTAAATATGCTAATGCAGAATCTGTAACTGATTCATCAGCAAATAATCCAGATGGTCTATCATAATTTATCATTAATTTAAAATTTAATGATAATGGGTCTGTATATGGAGTTACTAATGCACGAATTTCTGGAGTAATATAAGTTAAATCTTTTTCTAATTTTAATTCTGACATATATTTTGGAATTAAATTGTATAATATTTTAATTTACTTAATATTTATATATAGTATATCAATGATTTAAATTTTTCTTAAATCATAAATTAATAATAATTGAAATCAAAAAATTTTTTATATGGACCTTCCAATTTTAAGTCAGTTAAGAACAAATCAAAGTACATATATTACTTTTAGTAAAGCTTTATTAGATTTTGATAAAGCTGTCAATAGTAGTAAACCATATTATTTTACAAAAATGGTTGCTTTAAATTTACCTCAATGGCAAAGTCCAAATTTTTTCATTGATTTATCTACTATTGGTGTTACAGGTTCAAATCCTAATATTTTATTGCCAAAAACTATTCAATATTATATGGAAAATATTTGTCGCCAAATAATTGGTAGTGGAAATACTATTATTGAAGAAATTGTTGAAATTGCTTTTTGGAAAATGTTAAATTTAATGGGATTAACACAAGCCCAATATCAAGCATGTGTAACATTTATAAATACAATTTCTGTTAGTAATTTTATAAAATCTGATAATAATAATGGTTGGGGAGAAATTGTGTGTCAAATACCAAATAAATGTGACCAATTAACTCCAGCTTTTAAAAATTTATCAAATATTGCAAATATAGTTCAAGGAAATGATACTGATACTTGTTTATATGATAATGGAAATAATCAATTTGATTTTACAAATTTTAAAAGTGTTATAGATTTTCCAAATTGTACATTTGATACAATAACACAAGGAAATTTCAATTTTAATACATTATTGTTATTTTATACTGATGAAACAGGAATAAATAAATTACATGGAATTAATTTTATATATCCTTTTACGAATAATTTAACTTATTGGAGTTTACCAATATTTACACAATTAACAAATATTGTACAAACTATTGGGTATCAATTTAAATTCAATATAAAAACTTGTAATAATAGTGCTTCACAATTACTTGTTTATCAACAACAAGACCAAAGTTTTTATAATAATTTTGCTGATACTTTAGGTAAATTAAATTCATTTTTGGAAATTAAAATGAGAGAAAATGCCACAAGTTAATAATTATGTATATTTGGATTTATTTCTTCATGGAGAAACAATACATGAAAATATATTAACAAATCCATTAGAATTATTTTTTCAAGAAATTGAATTAGCTATTAAAATAGCTCCAAATGAGATTTGGGGAATTGTTGATGCTATTAATATAAGTAGATATGTTTTTAATAAATATGTAACTATAACACAAATTAAAAATGAAATTACTACTTATATAAATAGAAATTGTCAACATTCAAGTGATTATAATTTTGATGTTTCTGTTGAAACAATTAAAGCTGGGTATAAGGATTTAGTTTACATTGTTGTGAAAGTTCTTGCTCAGAATGAAAAAAATGAAATTCAAGAATTTTTACAGAAATTTTTATTGGGGTCTTAAATATTTAAGCAAATGGAAAGAATTACAACAATATTACAAAAATATATTAATGAACGTATTCCGCGTAAAGCAACGAATATTTTCTGGCAAATGTTTAATGGAATAGAAGCAATGTTTACAAATTTAGAATATCGATTAGATATTTTTAAACGTGAAAGAAATATGCTTACTGCTCAAAATTTATCAAGCTTAAGAAGTTTAGCTGCGGGTAATGGATTTGAACCAAAATTAAAAGTTCCTTCAAAAGGATTATTATTATTAAAAGCAAATCCAAAGCTTTTTAATAGATGTGGCTTTCCATTATTTTTAACACCATATAGTATATTTACAAATAAATTAACAAATTTAACATATTTATATGTTGGTAGTAAAACATTAAAAATTGATAATAATACTTTATATATTCCTGTTATTGAAGGTGAATTAAAAACAATTCAAAGTACTGCTACAGGAGTTACAATTGAAAGAGTATATTTACAAGATGAAAATATTGCTGAAAATTCAATAGTTATAGATTCAAATGGAATACAATATCAAGAAGTTAAAAGTTTTTTTGATAATGAAAATGTTAATGATAATAAACAATTTTTAGTTAAATTTTCAAGTAATTCACAATTTCCAATAATTGTTTATATTAAGGGTTTAACATATAATGATACAATTAATATAAATTATCAATTAACTTCTGGAGAAATTGGTAATATTGATGGTAAAGTTGAATTTGATACTGAATCAATTATAGATAATTTAGGTTCACAAATTGTTCCAGATGATACAGAAATTTCTATTTATAGTATTTCCGGATTTGATTTAGGTAGTAATGGAACAGATGAAAATACTTTAAGAGCTGCGATTGGATATAATCATGGAAGTTTATTATTATTTGATAATCAAAGTTATCGTAATTTTTTAAGTAAATATTCTACAATTTTATTACAAAATATTTTAATTGATAATACAAAAAAATCAATTAATAATATTTATTTATCAAAAAAACAATCATTAAATTTAAATGGAAGTATAAAAGATTTAGTTTTTCAATATCAAAAAATTGTTGATAATCAATTATATTTTTTAACAAGTATTGAAAAAGATAATTTAAATGCACAAATTGAAGAATTTGAATTTTCAATGTCAAGTCATAATATATATGATTCATTAGTTTGTAAATATGCTTTTCAATTAAAATTTGATAGTTCAATTAATTGTAATTTATATTTAGAAGATATTCAACAAATTTTATATTCAGCATTTTCAATATTTTTATATAATAAAAATCATTTAATTAATATTGATACAATATTCGAAACTTTTATGACCAACAATAATATTAAATTTGAATATTCTGTATTTAATGAAATTGATGAACAAAATAAAATAAATAGTTTAAAATACGAACCAACTTCATCTATAATATTACATGATAAATATTTACCAATATTAAAAGGTGATTTTAATATTTGTGATAGTTCATTTAATGCAATTAAATTATTTTTCGATATTAATATGGTATCTGAAACATAAAATAATATAAACTACTCAATAAATAATAATAAAAAGTATATATAATAAAATTGTATATACTTTTTTATTTTGGAAAAATAAATCAATCAATAAAAAATAAAATTTATAGATATAAATATTTTAATAAAAAAATTTAATAACATTTAAAAAAAAATTTTATGAGTGCTAATGATGCTTTAAAAAATGCTTTTTTACAAAGTACTGTAACTGATGAAACCGTAATAGCTGTAAAAGCTGAAGACGTACAACAATCATCAGGAATTGATTTCTCCAAACACTACTTTGAACCTAAAATTGGTTCATCGTATTTAATTAAATTTCTTCCTAATCCTGGAGGAGACCCGTTAACACATCGTTCGTTATACAAAAATCTTCCAGACCCTGAACGCAAAGGCAAAACTTTCCATTATGTTTCTTCAGGTAATGCTAAAACTTGTAAAGCTTTAGAATTATTTTTTGAATTGCATGCTTTGAAAAAAGATGGTGATGCTGTTGCTGAGAAAAAAATTGATAAATATCTTTCAAGAACAAATCAAGCATGTGCAAAAATTCAAATCATACAATCTCCTGAAAAAGAAGAAATTGGTATGGTTAGAATGTTTACATTTTCAACTTATGGACCAAATGCTTCTGTTGCAAATTTAATAAATAAAAAATTAAATCCAACAAAAGAACAAATTCAACAAGGATTTGAAAAAGAAGATATTTTTGATATTTTTGAATCTTCTGTAATGTCAATAGTTTGCACCGAAGCAAATTATGATGGTGTAAAAGGACGTGATTTTTCAGCTTCTGACTGGGCACCGAAAAAAAGAGGTGCTATGGTAATAATGGATGATGAAAAAATTCATAATTTTAGCAAAAAAGACATCGAAAATGGTGCAATAGTTGAATCTTCATTAGAAGCATTTAATAAATTTGTTGAACAAGTAACACATGAAGATTACGATATTTATACTTATTTTTCATATAAAGAAGTTGATGATAAACGTAATACTAAAGAAGTTAATGATTACATCAAATCAGTAAATGCAAAAGTTGATGAAATTATTCCCGTTATAAGGGAGAAAACTTTAGCTGAAATTGCTCAATATGGTAAAAAAGATACTTCTGAAAATTCATCTAAAAAAGATGAAAAAACAACTGATATTTATGCTGAATCAGTACCGGATGAATTAGCTGGTTCTGTTATGAATGCAAATAAAACAGAAGAACAAAAACCTATTGATAAGAAAACAACTAAAAAAGAAGAAAAATCAAAAAATGTTGAATCAAAAACTGAAGAATCATCAGAAGTTGATGATATTTTAGCTGAATAATTTCAATATATGCAGTAAAATTAAAGGGTGAACTTGGTAAATAAAATTTCAAGTTCACCTTTTTTTTTAATATTAAAATTATGAGATTTCAAGTTGTTAACGGTAAAAATAATAAAATTTTTGTTGCTATATCTGATATAATTACAAAAGAAGATATTGAATTACAAGAAATTGTAAGAAATGTTTGTTCAAGAACTGAATATAAACCATTTGTACAAGGTTTCAATAAAAATATTTCTTATAGTTATTTATTTAATGATATATTTTTTCCAGTACAATTTTGGCAAGATGTTAAAACTCAATTAGAAAAAATAGCAACTTTTCCAATTCATCTTGAAAATGAAGAATTATTATATAATAATGAATTTTCTCGTGATGACTTTGATGAATTTATTAATCAATATAAATTTCCTGAAGAAATAATTATAGATGCTGATGAATATAAATTTCAACAAGATTGTGCTTTTTTATCTATTCAAAATAAAATTGCAAGAATTGAAGTTGGAACTGCTGGAGGAAAAACTTTTATAACTTATTTATATTGTAAATATTTACATGAAAAAATAATTCCAAAAAATAAAAAAATATTAGTTATAGTTCCTTCAAAATTATTGTGTAAACAATTACAAAAAAATTTTAAAGAATATGAAAAATTTATTGATAAAAAATTAATTGTTGAAACAATATTTTCAGGAGCAACAGCTTATTTAGATTCTGATATTGTTTGTGGAACTTATCAATCATTAAGTAATTATGACAAAGAATATTTTAATGATTTTCATGTAGTTATTTGTGATGAAGCTCAAGGAGCAAAAGCATATTCAATAAAAAATGAAATTTATAATAAAACATTAGATGCTGAATATTTCTTTGCAATGACTGGAACTTATCCAAAATATAAAACTCTTGATTATCTTCATATAGTTTCTATGTTTGGTCCATTAATATATGTTAAACAAGCATGGGAATTAATAGAAGATGGAGTTGCAACTCCAATTGTAATACATAAAATAAAAATTGAATATGAAGAACTTAAAGATTATTCTGTAAATTTAAAAGAAAATGGAATTATTGGAAAAGAAAAATATCAACTTGAAAAAGAATTTTTTCATAGGTTAGAAACTCGAACAAAAATATTAGGTAAACTTTTAAATGGTATTCCTGGAAATGCTTTAATTCTTGTTGATACAGTAGAATATTGCGGAATATTATATGATTATTTAACAAATTTTTGTCAAAATAGAGAATTTGGAATAATTCATGGCAAAACACTTGATAGAGATGATATTATTGAAAACATGAAAGAAACTGAAAATTATGTAATTATTGGTACTTATGGTACAATGAGTACAGGAGTTTCAATTAATAATATTAAATTAATGTTTTTCCCTGATGGAGGAAAATCTGAAATAAGAATAAGACAAAGTTTAGGAAGAGGAATGCGAAAATTTTTAAATAAAACTTTATGTATGATTTTTGATTTTCAAGATAATTTAAAAGGTTGTGCATTTAAAAACCATGCTGTTGAAAGAAATAGGATTTATACTGAACAAAATTTCCCAACAAAAATATCAATTGTTAAAATTTGATTTATTAACTTGAAAAAAATTTTTAAATTAATTGTGAATATATAAATTTATTAAATAATATTAAAAAAATATCGAAATATGGATACTCAAAATTTTAAAAAATCAATTTTTGAAAAGGTTTTTGACCTTCCTGCAGTTTCAAAAGAAATTGAAAAAGATTTTTCATTAGATGAATTTTTGGAAAATAATACTTCATTAATTTCAAATGTTTCTCCAAGTAAAGTTTGTAATTACTTATTACAATGTGCAACAACTTTAGCAACCAAAAAATATCCTGCTGATATAATTAAAAATGTTTATAATGCAGAATCTGTTAAATTTGCAATTTTAGCTAATCAAAAAAATCTTATTGATACTCCAATATATAAAAAATTAGCTAAAATATTTTATGAAATTCTTGTTAATTCAAGTAATTATACTATTATGTATAAAGCTTCTTCAATGAAATTTTCAAGAGTTACAAAAATTGAACCAACTCATCCAATGGAATTTTATTGGTTAATTCCATTATTTATAAACACAAAAGTATTAACTTCAATAAATTTAAATAATATTATTGAAGAACAAATTAATATTTCAAGAGCTGTTGAAGATTATACTGAAGGATATGAATATTTTGTTCAAAATGTATCAAGTTTTGATAAATCAAATTACAAACAATTTGTTCAAGATGGTTTAATTGAAATGATTCGAAAATCAAAACAATAACTAAACAAACTTTTATAAAAACTACAAATGCCTGAAAATAATACTGAAGAAAATTCTCCGTTATCACAAAATTTTTTACAAAATGTATATTCACAGTTAACAATAAATGATGAATCATTATTTGATGTTAAAAACGAATCTCAACTTGTTGAAACTGCTATGTCAGAATGCTTCGATAAAGAATTTTTAATGATTGAGACAAATATTCTTCAAAATAATAGTATGTTGATTAATAATAATCTTGTAAAATTTATACAATTTTGCAATACAAAACATAAAAATAAAAAAGTTGGAATAATTTTTATTGGATTTTGTGATTATTTTGATTTAAATTATAATAAAACTTATTTAGTTTTACATGAAAAACTTCAAACATTAATAAAAAATAATGCTAAGAAACTTTGTGGGAAAACAATTTATTTAAAAGAAGAAAATAAAAATCCAACAACAAATAAAAATGTATTTACTTTATTTGATTTAATAAAAAATAAAAATGATTAATTCATCTGTAAAATATAGTTTTGAACAAATTCAAACAGGATTATTAGGATTTGTTGGAAATATTGAATTAAAACTTAGGGAAGTTAATGAAGAATTACCTGTTTTCATATTGCAAACAGGTGATTTTTCATATATTTTGGATAAAAAATTTACAGAAAATACAAATAAAGAAATATATCAAAAAGTTCCAAGATTTATAATAACTCTTGATGATATTCAATATCAAAGTGACCAAAATACAAATCCATATAATAAAATAATTTATTATTTTGAAGAACTACCTTATACATGTACAGCTCGAAGACTTGCAATAACACTTCCATTAACAACTGATTTTGTTTCTCCAAATTTAATAAAAGCTTTTGAAAATTTTGAAATAATGTCAACAATTATTGCTAAACCAAATATTTATACTTATGAATTTCTTGGTAATACTTTTGAAGCCGCGTATGTTATAACAGTTCCAAGTATTGAAAAACCAACAATGGATGTTGGTTCTGGTACAAGAGGAGTTAGTATTAAAACATCATTTGAATTACAACTTCAATTATTAGTTCCAAGAATTGAAAGTATTAAATTATTATCAGAATCTGGATTTGAATCTGTAAAATATGATTTATTGATAAAACCTGAAGATATTGGTATTACATTTAACAATAATAATCCATAATAAAAATTTTAAATATGTTTTTTAATTTAATGACAAAATTATTTGGTTTCTTAGAAAATACTGAATCAACTAAATTTAAAAGAATAATTTATAAATTATTTATTCCAATATTTTTTATTTTAGAATATATTGTTTATAAATATTTTTGGGAAAAAATAATAATTCCTGAAATTATAACAAATGATGAAATTTTTAATTTTATTGATAATAATGAATTTGGAATCAAATATGGTAGATTTGTTAAAAAAGATTTAATTGATACAAACGAATATTATGATTCAATGAAAATTGATGAAGCTCGAGTATTAATAAAAGAAGAATTTGTAAAAAAATTAACAATGTTAATTGATAAAAATTGTTTAATTGATATTGAAAATTATATAACTTTACAAGTTTTAACCAAAGAACTAATAACATCAAAAAATGGTAATTATTATAATAACAAATTATATACTGTTTATATTCAGTTCTGTAGATATTTTTATTTAATTCGAAGCTTAAAAATATTAATTTATTGGATATTAATTTTATTATCTATATTTATTTTAATATTAAAATTCGGAACATTTTTCAATCAATATTTTCATTTATAAATGGATATAATCAATAATAATAATTTATATAATAATGAATAATAAAAACAATCAATCACAATTAAGTCAGGAACAGTTAGAAAAAATGTATTCTGACCAACAAAATTTTTTCCATTCTGGAATAAAAAACAATATCACTAAATTAAAAGAAAAACATACTTTACAAGGTATCTTAACACAAGCATTAGTTACAATTCAAAATGATAATAATATAAATACTGAGCCATTTGTATTATTAGGTGGTTTAGCATATCTTGTTGGTATTGATTTTACATCATCAAAATATTTGGATATTAACATTTGTAATAATGTTAAAAAACGTTTTGATGAAATAAATTTAAGTGATGATGAAATAAAATTATTTTCATCTTGTATGAGCATAATTCAAGAAAAACATATTCTTGAAGCAAAAGATTCATTAAAAGAACTTATCAATAAACGAGTTAATCCTGATAATATTACATTAAATGTAAATTTATTAAGAGCTGATATTTTAAATATTTTGAATAATTCTATATATCCTGTTTCAATGGCTATGGGGGTAGAAGAAATTAAAAGTAATCAAAAACTTACTTATCATGATTATTTAAAAATCAATTCCTTATTACAAAAACAATGTAAAATTCCTGGAAATTTAATTAAAAAGTTAATAAAAATTTATGGTAATCCATTATACGCAGCGATAATGGAAAAATCTAAAAAATATTTTGATGAACAAAAATTTGCTGTAATTTATTTAGATAGTATTTTATCTATTGTTGAATCAAATGCAAAAATATTAAAAAATTATGGTTTAACTTCAATTATTGAAACAATTTTAATTGAATCTACATTATTAAATTGGGAAGATATTAATTTAGTTACTGATAATCTTAAGAAAAAAGAAACTGAAGAAGCTGAAAACAAAAAATCTGATTATGTTCAAGATGAAACTGTTGATATAAATGATTTAATGGATAATCATCCAGATTTATTTGTTTCTGAAATCCTTAAGGATTTATCAAAGAAAAATGAATTAACAATAGATGATATTTTATTAGCTATTGATAAATTAGTTGATGATGGAGATGATTATTCGCAACACATTTTTACATATTTAAGAAAATTATTCAAAGATAGAAAAAATGTAACATTTAGTAAATTATATCCAAATGTTAAATATATTGATTTAATGAAATCTTTAGAAAATAATTACAATACATCTAAAGATATTTATGAAGGAATTGTTGAATTAACATGTAAAGAAATTCCATCAGAAATTTTAACTAAAGTTGTTGGATATATAAATTTAACAATATCCGGTTTAATTCTTGTTGATGATAATCAAAAGCAATATTTGGTTTCTCAAATGGTTGAAAATCAAATTAAAACTTATAAACAATTACAACAAATTGTTGGTTTAATTGAAAGTTGTGATTTAAAAGGTTCAGATGCAATGAATTATGTTGCATTATACAGATTTTTAAAAGAAAATACTGAAATTGAAAAAGTTTTTGAAGAATCTGATAAACTTGATAAAACTTTTATTGATTTTTCAATTATTCATGCTTTTTATGAATGGTTTAAGGAATTTGAAAATATCGATAATAAAGAAGAATCTAAAGAAGAAAATGCTGAAGTACCAACAATTCCATTAATTCCTGAAGAACATAAAACACATTCAAAACACAAAAAATAAACTTCCATTAAACACTTTAATATAATTCCGAAAATAGGGGAGCAATCCCCTATTTTTTTAATCAAAAAATTTTATGAGGAAAATTATCAGTAGATTTAAAAAAATTATTCGTTTTAGTGTAACGATATTTGCTTCAAGAGAATTTGCATTTATATATTGTATTTTAGGAACCTTAGCACAACTTGCACATACATATTTTTTAACTGAAAGCGTATCTTCATTATCTGGAAATTGGAAAGTTGTTCAAGCAATAATTGTTTCAGCATTTATAAGTTCTTCATTATTATTTTTTGTTGCTATTGCCGATAATGAAAAAACAAAAGAATCTCGTAGAATTAATGTTGCTGTAAATTTATTTATGTTTGTAGAAATAGTAATTAATATTTATTATTATTCTCGACATTTAATAATTGATGTTGCTGATATAAAAATATTTGATTTTATTTTTGGTTTATTAGTTTCATGTTTAATTCCTATAACAATTAAATTATATGCAAGAACAATTAGAGCCAAAGAATGGATGATTGAAATGGAAGGAGAACAAGAAATTCAGATAAAAGATTTTGATGTTGAAAAAATTAATAGTATAATAAATCAAAAAATTGTTGATTTTTTCACTGAACATCCAAATACTCAAGAATTTGATATTAATGAAATAAAAAATCAAATAATGCAAACACTTGATACTGATATTGCAACGATTTTTGATAAAAATCAAAATTTATTTTTAAAACAATTTGAAAATAAATGCAAATTAATGATGAATACTCTTAATGTTACTACAGATTAATTTGAATAATAAATCATCTAAATTATTTTAAATAAAATGGATATAATAATAAATGATATAATTATATGGATGAAAACATATTACTTTTAGAAAAATATTTTCCTAAAAATTTTGATGAATTAATTTTACCTGTCAGAATTAAAACAGTTTTATTAAAAACAATGACTAAAACTGGTTTTAGAATATTATTATATTCAAGTCCTGGAACTGGCAAAACAACAACTTCAAGATTAATGACTGTTGGTCATGATGTTAAATATTTATCAGGTTCAAATGATTTTAAAATTGATACATTTAGAAATACTGTTGTTCCATTTTCTTCTGGATTTTCTGTTTTAAATAAATCAAAAACAGTTATTATAGATGAATGTGAAAATATTCAAGATAAATTACAAGACGCTTTCAAAATAGTTTTGGATAAATGTATGAATGTTAATTATATTTTTATTACAAATGAAATTGAAAAAGTAAACGAAGCAATTAGGTCAAGATGCACAAATCTTGATTATGATTTTATTGGAACTGAATTAGAAGAACAAAAGAAAAATTTCATACAATTTTGTTTAAATGTTTGTAAATCAGAAAATATAAACTTTGATAAAAAAGGAATGAATACTTTATTTAGAGTAAATTTTCCTGATTTTCGTCATGTATTAGTTCATTTACAAGAAATTAAAGATTCAAATGAAGATGTTACTTTTGAAAATATAAAAAAATTAGTTGATTCAGGCAAACAAAATATCGAATTATATTCTATTATAGAAAATTTATCATTAAATGGTAAAGAATTTTATGAAGAAATGACAAAATTTAAAGGTAAGGAACGAGAATCTCTTTTATCATTAGGTGAACCATTTTTTGAATATTTAAATTCAAAAGAATTGTATAATAAAACTTTAGAAGCTGCGATAATTGTTGATAAATATTCAACAAATTTTGTATCATCTATTGGTAAATTTGGAACTTTATTAGCTTGTATTGTTGAATTAAGAAGTATATTCCGATAATCAATTGACCTATGGTGTAACGGTAGCACGACAGCTTTTGGAGCTGTTTGTCCAGGTTCGAATCCTGTTAGGTCAACAAATAAAAAAATATGATTAATAACATTTCAATTATAGTAGCATTTTCAGAAAATAATGTTATTGGTAAAAATGGAAAAATTCCATGGTATATTAGCGATGATTTAAAAAGATTCAAAAAACTTACAACTGACCATACAATTATAATGGGTAGAAAAACTTGGGAAAGTTTACCAATAAAACCATTACCTAATAGAAAAAATATTGTTTTAACAAAAAATCCTGATTTTGTTGAAGGTGCTGAAGCAATTAAAAGTGATTCAGTTCAAGAAATTCTTGATTATTGTAATAATCATGAAAATGAAGAAATTTTTATAATTGGTGGAGAACAAATTTATGAAGAATTTTTACAGTTTACATCTAAAATATATTTAACTTATATTGATAAAAAAATTGATGGTGATACATATTTTCCTAAATTAAATAAAACTGAATGGAAAACAATTGAATCAGAAACTCATTTTGATGAAAAAAATCATTTACATTATATTTTTAATACTTTAATCAAAATTTAATTATGAGAAAAATACAAATAATTTTAAGTGATGATAAAAATAATTCAATTTCTGCTGAATCAACAATAGAAAATTTAAATAATATCATGGAATCAATAAATCTTAATGGTATTGATGTAATGATAGCAAAACAATTACAAGAATTAAATAAAGTTAATAAAATTAATGTATTATGTAAAACTCAAGTATTATCAGTTAAAATAAGAATTATAATAAATGATATTGATAATCATAAATCAATTGAATGTGAAACAACTTTGGATGAATTACCTAAAATTAATGAAATAATTTATAAAAAATATTTGGAATTAAATGAATTATGCCCAATTGATTCTAATTTATTATCTGAAAATCAATTAAAATTTATAAATTCAAATTCTTTTAATACTTATCAAATAACATAAAATATGATTTTTATAATGTTGTCAAAAGAAGATTCTGAACAACAAAAAAATATCATAAAATTTATCAAAGAAAAAATCAAATATAATAATATTAATTATCATATTATTTATAATCCAAAACATATATTTGAAAATACTTTGGTTGATATAAATCATTCATTAGATATTGTGCTTTGGCATCCAAAAGTTGCATATAATAATCTTGAAATTGTAAAACAATTTAAAAATTCGATAGTAATTCTTGAAAGACCTTCATTATTAATTCAAAAAGTTAGTGAACATAATCCTATCAATGAAAATACTGCAATTAATCATGGATTTTATTTAATTTATATAAATCCTGAAAGAGATGATATTACAAATAATGAATGGAGATTAGTTGTTCAAGAAGAAAATTATTTAATGGATGTTGAAAGACTTTTAACACTTATTAAAAAAGATGATGATAATACAAAAAACACTGAAATTGTTATTCAAGATGTTTTCGATGATATAATAAATTTTTCTAAAAATCAAATAAATTTAAGTTAACATGACAAAAAATAAAAAATATAATATATTTGTTTGTGGTTTATCAGGTTCTGGCAAAGATTCCATTTCAAATTATTTACGTGATGAACATGATTTTATTAAATTACGTATTGCTGGTACAATAAAACATATTATTTGTGAAAAAAGAAATATACCTTTTGATAAACTTGATGAAGAAAAACGTAATAATCCTGAATTAAGAGAATTGCATCATACTACTGGTAATTATTTAGGTGATGAAACAAATTCATTATCTGGAACAATTAATAGAATACATCAATTAATTGATGGAAATGCAGTTGATTTTGATATGTTTAAAAATTCTAAAACAAAACATAAAATTATTTGTGATGTTCGAAGTAAAATTGAATCTGAAATATTTTTAAAAGCTGGTTATATTGGTATTTATTTAAGACGTCGACCAAATGAACATAGACATCTTGGGCATTTCACAGAATCAAATTTATTTGAAAATGGAGAATTATTAGAAATGATAAAAAATTATCCAAATAATAAATTTTTATTAATTTTTAATGATAATGATATTAATTATGTTCAAGAAATACAAAATTGGATTAATATAACACAAAATAATCCAAATGTTTATTGTTTAGGTACTAATGGAGTTTTAGAAAATATCTACGAATTTATTAATTATAATATTTTTGAATATTAAAAATAATTTTAAATAATATGAAAAGAATTTTAGTTATTGATGGCAATTATTTTGCTATGAGAGTTTTGGGGCAATTAAATATGAAAGACTCAGTTAATAATCTTGAATCAAATATTGAAAAAAACAATTTTACTTCAGCATTAAATGCTTCATTAATTAATTTATATACAACATTTAATAATGATTCAAAACATTTAATTGATAATGTTATTTTCTGTACTGATAATAAATCTTGGAGAAAAGAAATTCCTGCCCATCGTCCATATTATATTGCAGAAGAATCTGATAAATTAATTGAATATAAAGAACAACGTAAAGAAGTTAAAGAAAAATCAACAATAAATTATGATAATTTTTATTTTTTATATAATAATTTTGTTCAAAGTATAAAAGATAAACTTGTTGTCTTTGATATTGAAGGTTTGGAAGGTGATGATGAAATTATGTTATTAAGTAACAAACTTGCTGGTAATAAAAATGTTGAATTATTAGTATTTTGTACTGATGGAGATTTAAACCAAGTAGTTAAAGATAATTGTATGTTATTTAGGAATATTCGTAGTAAAGATGTTCCAAATGGAGAATTTGTAATATCTTTAAAAAAATATGGTCAAATATTTGAAAATAAAAATGCTAATCCATTTTTATCCAATAATACTGATAATCTTGATTATAAAAAATTATTTTCTATTGCAATTGGAAATACTAATGATAATTTTAAAATTGAAAGAACTCTTCATAAAGGAATTAATATTGCAACTCCATTTTTAGTAGCTTTAGAAAAATCTATTTGTGGAGATAAAAAAGATAATATTTTCTCATTAATGAGTTGGAAATCAACAACAGGTACTAAAGATTTTAAAATTACTGAAGCTCATTTGGAAAAAGCTTTAAAAGTTCATGGTTATTATTTAACTGAAGAAAATTGTCAAAAAATATTATCTGACAAAGAAGCCTTAATCAATCTATTATTAGCATTACAATCAATAACAAAACAAAAAGATATTAAAATAGATTTGATTGGTAAACATTTGAAACATAATTTAAGAATGATTGTTTTAAGTAGAAGTAATATTCCTGAAAAATATTTGGATGCTTTTGATATTCATTGGTTAAAGAATGAAGAACGCATTCTTGAAGGTGATGTAGATTTTTCAAAACTTAAAAAATTCAATGTTAATATGAAAGATTCAGCTATTGAAGTATTTGAAAATTCTTTACCTGATATGAATGAAATATTAAAATAATATGAATGATAATTGGGAAACTCTTATTTATCAATTTATTGATAATTTTAAAAAAATTCTTGATACGGAAATATTTTGGTTAAGGAATATTGAAGATTGGAAAACTCATTTACCTAAATGTATTGATAAAGATACTAATAATATAAAATTAGAATTTTTTTCTGTTCAAAATGTTATATTTTTAAGAAAACCTGATTCAATAACTTATGAACAACTTATTGAGGTTGTATTAAAAAATCATATATCAGAAATACTTGATGAAAAACAAACACCAAAATATTTTTATATTGATTCTAAAATGGAATTTGAAATAGTTTCAATGCAGATTCAAAATTTAAACAGACAATATAAAATAACATGTTCAGCTAATTAAAAACAATAAATTAGGATATAATTAATAATAATTTTTAAATAATAATAAATATGAATGACGAAGTTGTAACAACTATTGAACAATTGATGCAAAAATACGGATTTAAACGTATAGAAAAATTTGAAGATTTCAAAAATCTTTTTGATGTAACTAATTTAGATGAAGATAATTCTCCAAAAATTATAACAACAAAAAAATCTTTATTAATTTTTGATAATCAAAATTTTAATGAAACATATTTAATTGATTTAATAAATCAATATTTTGATGAATCAATGATTAATATTCCAAGTTTAAATATTGATTTCTTCTATATTGATGCTCCATTAGTTAGAGCTGAATTATTTACACCAAATATTATTGAAGAAGAATATGATACAATTGATAATTTAGAAAGAAATTTTTTGGTTCCAACAATCATGATTATAAATCCTGAAGAAGAACAATTAACTTTCTTTACTGAATCAATTGTACCATTTGATTTAGATAGTGTTAAATCATGTTTAACTTGGTTACTTAATGATTAATAAAACTCCAAATTATACAGCTTTTAATAATTTTCAAGAAAGATTTTTTACTGATAAAAAAGCTTTTGATGAATATTCAAATTTTGAAGTAAAACAATTTGGATATATGTTATTAAATAATATTGCTAAAGGATTCCCAAATTTATCTAATTTAATTCTTAACTTAAAAGGATTTAATTGGAAAGCTGCTGAAAGTCCTGCATTATTAAAAGCTTTACAATCTGCGAAATTTGTTAATGGATTTTCTAAATCAAGAATACCTCAATTTATTTATTTCAAAAATTTAAAACCTGAAAAGGAAACAAAATTAAAAATTACTAAAGAAGGTATTGAATTTGATACAGAAACTAAATCAAAAATTTGTAGTATTTTAATGATGGATTCAAAATCTTATGAATATTTCAAATTTTCAAAAAAAGTACAATTTTTAGGTAAACAATTAATTGGTGAAATTGCCCAAACTTCAAAAATAAAACCTAAAAAGACTAAAAAATAAATATAAATGTATTTCATTATTCATAATTTATATTGGTGATGGCGGTTGATTTCGATAATAAATATCGAAATCTCCGCCTTTTGTTGGTTTCATATATACACAAAAATAATTTAATAATTTAAAATAAAGTAATCATGAACTTAAGTAAAATTCTTTCAATAATAAAAATTATTGCAATAGTTATAAGTATTCTTTTGGTACTTGGTGTTGGATATTTATATAAAGAAAATAAAAAATTAAAACTTGATAATGAACGAGTTTCAAATAATTTTCAAAATTCTCAATTTTTAGTAGATTCTATGCGAACAAAATCTGGTCAATTAGAATTTTTCTCTAAAGGTGTCACATTAAAAGTAGATGAATTATCACAATTCAATCAAAAATTAGTTTCAGATATTGAAGATATGAAATTAAAAATTAATGATTTAGATGGAATTGCAACAGTTAATTATAATTATAATTATTTTAATGACTCATCAAAAATTACAAAAATTACTGATACAACATTTATTAATACATTTACAGATAAATGGCTCAGTATGAAAGAAAAATTAACTATTTATAATTATGGTAAAAATCTTAGAGCTGATAGTTTAAATATAGGATTAACTGATAGTTTATTGATGCCATTTCAAATTGATTATAAACGAGTTTGGATATTCTGGAAAAGACCAATAGGTGTTACAGTATTTGTAAAATCAAATAATCCACATTTTAGTGTAAATAAGATTGAATATATAAAACTAATTAAATAACATGGAAATTCGTATTATAAGTAAAATGAATGATACAGAAAATACTTTTCTGTATAAAAAAACAGACAAAACATTTGAAGAAATTCAAAACTTTTTAGAAAATTTATTTGAATATGATAATGCAAGAAGTATAATTAATTTATTGATTACCGATGGAATAACTAATTATTGGTTAGATAATAATATTAAAAATTCTGATTGGAAGAAAAAACTTGTTAAATTATCAAACAAATATTTATTTCAATATCTTCCAAAAGTATTTCAACAAACTGAAAGTTTTAATAATTATATAACTCCTGATGATGAATTAACTTCTTTTTCAACTAAAAAAGATAGATATGGAATAATATCATATTTTCCATGTATTGATAAAAAATCTATCAATAGTTTTTTTATTTCATTTTTTAGAGAATTTGAAATTGATGATAAAAAATTTGAATTATATGCAAGATATGATGATGAATTTTTTGATTTTGATGAATTATTATTTGATAATAGAGAAATAAGTAATATTAAAACTGAACAATTTGGGTTTATAGATTCACAAATGGAATTTATGTTTCTTCAATTACAACGTGAAGGAATAAAAAATGAACTTGAATATTTAAAACCTTTTACAAAACAAGTTGAAATTAAAGTAAAAGATGTTGAAAATCATAATGGTTCAGGTACTGATATGTTTGATTTTGGTCCTTGGAATAAATAATAAAAAAATGCAAACTCAAACTCAACAAGAAATAAACGAAGCTTCTAAAAAACTTAATCCAACAATTAAGTTAAGACAAGTTTTTGACCCAAGAATTATAGACCCGGAAACAAATTCAGGTTTATGGTCTTCTGAGTCTGTTGAGTTAGCTTTGAACGGACTTGCTGAGGGATACAAACTTAAGGATAACCCATTTTTAAAGTCAGTTAAAGGTTTCAATCTTCGTAAACATAATTTACCTTTTAAGTATTCTGATGAAGAAATGAAAATCATGCACATTTGTGCAAAAGATAAAGAATTTTTTTGTGATAATTTTGGTAAATTAAAAGATGGAGACCAAGGTTGGCAAAATATTGATTTATATAATTATCAAAGAAATTTATTAAAACGTTATACTGATAATAGATGGAATATTGTGATGTTTCCAAGACAGTCTGGTAAAACTACTACTACTGTTTTGGAAATATTACATTATGCTATCTGGAATATTGATAAAGATATGGTTGTCATTGCACAATCAGATAAAGTTGTTAATGAAATTTTAGCAAAAATTAAAGAAGCTTTTGCAGGTTTACCTTTCTTTATGCAACCTGGATTTATTTCTTTCAATAAAAAAGGATTTACTTTAGATAATGGTTGTAGATTAACTATTGGTATTGCTGCGGAATCTGTTGTTCAAGGATTTGCATTAGATTTTCTTTATATTGATGAATTTGCATATATAAAACAATCTTTAGTTGATAAATTTTGGAATAATATTTATCCATCATTATCAAAAAATCCAAATTCTAAATGTATTATAACTTCAACTCCTAATGGTAGAAATAAATTCCATAGTTTATGGGTTGGTGCTGAATCAAAAGCAAATAAATTTATACCTTATAGAATTTATTGGTATGATACTCCTGGTAGAGATGAACAATTTAAAATTGATACAATTGCTAATATTGGTATTGAAGGTTGGGAAATGGGATTTGAATGTTCATTTGATACTCAATTAAAAAGTATATTTAATTCAAAAGTTCAAATCAAATTAAGAGGATTACAAAATGATAATGAAAAAAATTGGTCAATGGATAATCATCCAATTGGAAATCAATTTCAAATAGATTTTATATCACAAAATATTGTAAAATATGATTTAAAAAATGATTGGTTTTTATTAGGTATTGATTTAGGTGAAGGTTTAGGTCAAGATAATACCGTAATTAAAATTAAAAAAATTGAATGGGATATTCCTGAACAAAAATTAAAATTCAAATCAATTGGTATATTTAAAAATAATGATATTGCTGTTGAAGATTTTGCTGAAATGAATTTGAATTTAGTAAAACATTTTGATGCAAGAAAAATACAATTAATTGTTGAAAATAATACTTATGGTGGTGAATATTTTGCACAAGTTGATAGTTTAAGAATAAATAATTCTGAATATTTTAATTTTGATAATACAGTATTTGCACAATTTCATCGCGAAGCAAAAAATGGATTTGAACGTGGTATAAGATGGAATCCTCATAATAAAAAATTGGGTGTAAAATCATTTTCAGGACTTATAGAAAAAGATACTTTAATTGAAACTCATTATTTAAGTGTTGAAGAATATTTGAATTTCGGTAAACAAAAGAGTGGAACTTACGCAGCACAATATGGTAATGATGACTTAGTTATGGCTGATGTTTCGATAAGTCATTTTATTCGTACTAATAATATTTTTACAATTTCATTTTTAAATGCTTGTAAAGCTGAATTAAGATTATTATGTAATGATGAAGACCAAGAAATAAAAAGAAAAAAAGAAGAAGAACAAAGAAAAAATGATGCAATATATAGATATAATGGGTTTCATTTAAGAAATCATGAAGAATGTTTACCTAAAGAAATAGAAAGTATATTTATGTTTGAATGTTAATAACAAATAATTAAAAATAATATAATGGATTTACTTTGGAAATTTGTTCCGGAATTACCGGACACAACTCGCGAATTAATAATTGCTATTAAAGGTCACAAAACTCCTGTTCAAGGATTTATGTCTGCAAGAAAAAAATGGTGTGTTAGCAGAAATGTTAATAACAATAATGAATTGGAAGACCAATCAAGTGTTTATGCTTGGAGAGAATTGCCAGAAATGCCACCAGTTCCTATTGAAAAAACTGTTGTTCAACCAGATGTTGTTGAAGATGTTAAAACAAAAACTATTGAAACTGTAACATCAGGACCAAAAAGTATTGGAAATAAAAAATAATTATTATGTCTGAAACAAAAACTAAATGGCATTGGTTATGTAAAGGTGAACCTCCTCCAAATAATTCAAGAGAAGTTTTACTTGCAGTTAAATATGATGAAATTCCAATACAAGCATATTATAAAAGTCTTAATAAACAATGGTATGGAAGTAAAATTTTACCTGATTCAATGAATAATGTTGATGTTTTTGATGGAAAAATAATTTCAGATAATACAATTCCAGGATATTTTCAAGCTTGGTGTGAATTACCTGAAATGCCTCCAACTTTTCATGAATAAAAATTATGAAAGCACCAGATTATATTAATTCAAATATTAAAGCAGATTTTTTTAAATTAAAATCTGGAGATATTCCTAAATTATCAGTTGGATGTGGAATTTTCTTACAATCTTATTTCAAAAAATATGGTGTCAGATTTAATCATAAAGAATTTGATTTAAATATTATTGATAATAAAATTGTTTTAGAATTTAATTCAGAAGGTAAAAGAAATATAAGAGTAAATTTAAAAAAATATCCTGATTATCTTGAAAATACTGAAAAAGCTTTCAAAGAAGGATTAACTGATTATCTAATGAAAAATTATTAATATGAGTAATTATTATACAACTACATCACCAATAACTATTGATGAATTTATTGCAATTGAAGTACATGATAGAAAAAATTATGTACTTTGGCAAGTATTAAGATGGTGTAAAAAATATAGTATTGATAATAGTACTGAATTATTATGGGTTGCAAGATACCCTTGGACTGCAGCGCGTTATCAAATGCCAGCTTCTGATTGGGATGATTGTAAAGAAATTTATATGAAAAATAAATCAGAATATCATGTTAGAACAATTAATTCAAATTCAGGTACTTTAATAAAAGAATCAGATGATGGCGATGATGGATTTTTATTTATTTTAAAATAAAATTATGGACACTTTAAAAGTATATCATGGGAGTAAAACAAAATTTGATTCGTTTAAACTTAATTCAAATGAATCAAATTTTATTTATGGTACTGAATCATTTGATAATGGTTTAGGTATCTTTTTTACTGATAATAAAACAATGGCTGAATGGTTTGCAGGGGTCAAAATTTATGATTTAACTGAAGAAAAATATACTCCAACAGGTAAAGTTGGTTATGTTTACGAAACAGAAATAATTGTAAACAAATCTGTAATATTATCAAATTCAAAAAATAATTATGATGATTCTGTTCAAGAATACTTCAAATTAATTGAAAAGGCTGGAGGAGTTAAAAAATTAAAACAAATGTTAAATTCTGAAGGTTATGATTCAATTCAACTTTTAAATTGTGATAGTCAATATTATGGTGATGGAACATATAATATTTATGTGGTATTGAATACTTCAAATACTAAAATACTTAATGTTGCTGAATATGGTACTAAACCAAAAGAAATTGAAAACAAAAGTATTCCATTTAAGTTTAAAAAAGAAAAATTAACTGGTAGATTTAAATGGGTTTATAAAGCTGAAGTTCAAATATTTTTTAAACAATGGAAATGTGGAAGCATTTTTCAACTTATAAGTAATGCTTATAAATTATATCCTGAAGAATATGAAAATAAATATGCTATTAATTTAATGGTTAAAAAAGAAAGAACTGAAGAAGACCCGGCACCATTTAGACAATTAATGTTAAAGAAAAAATTTGATAATGAAGATGAAGCAAAAATTTTTGTAAATCAAATAAGAGATAAAATCCATAGAGATTTCGATTTGTATTATCTTGAAAATGATTAATAAATAAAACGAATACCCATTTATAAATATATAAATGGATAAAAAAATTTGTAATAAAAAAATCAAATAAAAAATATATGGTACTCAAATTATCAATCGTTTATAGTGAAACTAAATTTCGAAGTAAATTAGTTGAACTACCTGATAATAAAAGTTTTGATGTTTTTGCGAAAGAACTTTTAACAACAATGTTAAAAATGCCAGAAGTATTAAAATTTTTCATTTTATCAGATTTAAAACAATCATGTTATTATTATAATATGTATGGTGTACGTGGAGCTTATGAAATTAAATTATTAAAAAACATTGAAACTTCCCCACGTTTTATTCAATTACATAAGGAAAATGTTGAAAAAATAGATGATTTTCAAGAAATTGATATTTTGGTAAAATATCATAGTTTAATGGAAATGCTTCCTATTCGTTCAACACAATCTGTTGAAGATTATTTCAAATTTTTAATGCAAACACTATTAATCAATTTACATCCAGATGATGATTTTGCTGATTATTTAACTAATGGTGAAATAACTGATGTTAATGGTGTAAAAATCTTTTTTGATGAAATTGGAATTAATTTCATGAATGACCAAATGGAAAATTGTTTTGATATTTGTGGCGATAAAGTTTATGAAATAGGTTTTGATATTCAAAGTTCTATTACTGGTATCGGAAAAGATAATTTTGGTGATACTCAAGCATTTCCTGAATTTGATAAATTCTCAGAAATTTTAAATACTTTAGTATTTTACTGGGAACAATTAAATGATTTTTGGATGGATAATAATGATAATCCTACAAATGATTTATTATGTTTTAATTATCCGTTTGCTGAAAGTTTCGATGATATTAAAATTCATAATTGGGTTAGAAGTTTAGTTGGAAAAACAGACCTTGGTCCAACACAACATATTAATACTGATGATTTAGTTGATAATTTAAAATTAATTGCTGAAGGATTATATGCTTGGTGGACAAATTTAAAAGAATATTTTATTAAAAATGTTGAAGATAACTCAAGATTAGTTGATTTATTCTTTAAAGATTATCCATTTGGATTAGAATCTTTCTGGAATAATTTTGTTGGTGAAGTTTCTCAATGGTTAACTTTTATAATTAATCATGCTAATGATGAAAATTATGACCCTGAAAGAACTTTAAATAATTTCGCAGCTATTTCTATTTGGCAAGAACCTGATGGTGAAGTTAAATGGGATTTAGT
>TBL_comb47_HYPODRAFT_10000818_pt1 | contig 40887 bp, 46 predicted proteins | sample TroBogypolimnion_40_FD_10682 | JGI IMG/M metagenome (IMG submission 10682)
TATCGGTTTTTTTACCGTTTTCATATTCAAACAAATAGTTCCACATCCTTCCGGTAACCTTTATGTTGAAAGTATCTTTCGGCGCAGTTCTCATAGGTGACCAGCCTGCCCAGCCATAATAGAACATGATTAAAACCAGGATAGTCGGAATAACAGTCCATATCACTTCCAGCTTATTACTTCCTTTGATTTGAGTTGCTACGGGATTTTTTTTGTTATTGTATTTATACACGAAATACAACATCGTAAAAGTGAGCCCGATCAGGAAAGCAAATGAGATGCCAAGGATGAGCATAAAGGCTTTGTCAACTCCTGACACAAAATTGGATGCATTAACAGTATTTGATAAGATATACATAGCTTTTATCTGAAAAAGTAATCTAAATAAGTAATGAAAAGGAGCGCTGCAAATACCAAAATTACAAAGACTACCATGATGCGCAAAAATGGCTGGTCAAATTTCAGGTGCATGAACCAGGTTAAAACAAGCGTTGATTTAATGGTTGAAAAAATTAGAGCGCCTAAAACTGAGTATCCTCCCAGGTTAATATGTACAATCCCGATCGAACAGAAAGTCAGGGCGATAAGCGCCAACAGAATGTAAAAGTAAATCTTGTAGGGAACAATATGATGTTTTTCTTTTTCCATGTTACTAAGGTTTCTATTGTTTCTTTTGTTACTAAGGTTTGAAACGTTCAGATGGTTATTAAGGTTTTGCTTCAATCTTCCGTCTTCGATCTTCCGTCTTTTTTTACTATTTCTTAGTGTATTAAATAGAACAGAGGGAACAGGAATATCCAGATCAGATCGACCAGGTGCCAGTATAATCCGGCATTTTCGAGCAAAGATGGTCGGTCGGCATTAACTGTTCCTTTTTGAACCCTTTTAAGCGCCACAATAATGAAGATCATCCCTATGATGATATGAAGTGCATGCAGTCCTGTCATCACAAAATAAAGCCCGAAGAAAAGAATTTCGCCTTTACTCATATCATTGATCAAGTGTGCTGATCCGGGCCAGATGCCATGATGAAATTTCGTTCCCCATTCAAAATACTTGTTGACCAGGAAAACCAGTGCAAGTATGACAGTTACTACCAATAAAAACACGGTTAGTTTTTTATTCTTTTGCTGTAGTGCCGATGTTGACATGGCAATGGTCATGCTGCTTACCAGCAATATGATCGTATTGATGGCACCGATAACGACGTTCAATTCTTCTCCTGCCAACTGAAATGCTACCGGATTCAGAAACCGGTAGATGGAATAAACGATGAACAAACCACCAAAAAGGAGCAGTTCGGTAAATATAAAAAGCCACATTCCCAGTTTGGATGCTTCAGGATCGTAATGTGGTTCTGAATGTTGAGTTACATTTTCCATAGAGTGATGTTACTAAGGTTACTTAGGTTTCTATTGTTTCTTTTATTAAGGTTATTACTAAGGTTTGCTTCCGTCTTCCGTCTTCCGTCTTCCGTCTTCCTTCTTCCATCTTCCATCTTCCTTCTTCCATCTTCCATCTTCCGTCTTCGTTCTCTTTGCTCCGTTAGTATTCGTAAGGTCCGTCTTTTTCGCCATAAACAGGTATATCCTCAAAATTCTCGGTAGGAGGAGGAGAAGGCACTGTCCATTCGAGCGTTTTTCCATTCCAGGGGTTCATTGGGGCAATTGCGCCGTTCTTAGCCGACCTGAACAGATTGATGATGATGATCAGCAATCCAAAGGCCATTACCCATGAACCCAGGGTTGAAAGTATATTTGCCGCATGGAATTCAGGCAGGTAATCGTAATAACGACGGGGCATACCCATCATTCCAAGATAAAACATTGGCGAATACAGGGTCAGGAAACCTACAAAGAAAAATGCCCAGCCAATTTTAGCCCAGGCCTTATCATACATTCTTCCAAACATTTTCGGATACCAATAATGAATAGCTCCAAAAAAGGCAAAACCAACTCCGCCAAAAACAATGAAGTGAAAGTGAGCCACTACAAAGGCTGTATCATGAACGTAAACATTCGTTGCCAATGCGCCAAGGACAAGCCCGGAGAAACCACCGATCATGAAAACAAAAATAAAGCTGATTGCCCACAGGAACGGAATATCAGGATTGATTGAACCTTTGTGCATGGTAGAAATCCAGTTGAAAACCTTGATTGCACTGGGTATCGCAACAATGAAGGTTAATATCGAAAAGGTATATTGGGCAGTACCACTCATTCCTGAAGTAAACATATGGTGTCCCCAGACGAAGTACCCAACAAATGCAATGGCGATAGTAGAGGCAACGATGGCCTTATACCCAAAAATGTGTTTTTGTGAAAACGTAGGAATAATTTCAGAAATTGCACCCATGGCCGGCAGGATCATTACATAGACGGCAGGATGCGAATATATCCAGAACAGATGCTGATACAGGACAGGGTCGCCTCCAAGTGCTGGATCAAATACACCAATACCAAAAATACGTTCCAGTGCTACCAGTACCAGGGTGATCCCTACAACCGGGGTAGCCAGCAACTGAATCCAGGCGGTACCATAAAGCGACCAGGCAAACAACGGCATTTTTAACCAGGTCATACCCGGGCAACGCATCCGGTGTATGGTTACAATGAAGTTTAATCCTGTTAAGATTGAGGCAAAACCAAGTACAAAGGCTCCGAAAATAGCAGGAAGCAGATTTGTTCCGGTTTTAAAGCTATAGGGAGCATAAAAAGTCCATCCGGTGTCAGGTATTCCGTTGCCAAACAAAACAGAACAAATGACCAGTATCGCACCCGTCATGTAGATGTACCAGGATAATAGATTAAGTTTTGGAAATGCAACGTCCTTGGCCCCGATCATAATGGGTAACATGAAGTTTCCAAAGACTGCCGGAAGACCGGGTATAACGATCATGAAAATCATGATTACTCCGTGTACTGTAAAGATAGCATTATAAGTCTGCGGACCCATAATGGTTCTTCCCGGGGCAATGAGTTCCAACTTCATGGCTAATCCAAGTAGAACACCAACAATGAAGAGTGTCATCATGGCGTACATGTACATCAGGCCGATACGCTTGTGATCGGTTGAGAGAATCCAACTGAATATTCCCTTATGTTTTCCCTTATAATCGAGGTAACTTACTTCGTGAGGAATTTGAGCCGCTGTTTGCATAAATGTTCCTAAGGTTGTTTAAAATGTTATAATGGTTTGAAATGTTACTAAGGTTTGAAATGTTCTGGTTCACTCCGGTCTTCCCCGCCTGCGACAGGCAGGCGTCTTTTTGGCTTAAAAATAAGTACAAGGAAAAACAAGACCGCAACGAACAGAATTAATGTGCCTGAAATCTTGGTCACGTTCAATACATAGGTCTGGCCCACCGGATCGTAAGCGAAGCAATACTGCATAATTCTGCTAATTGTTGGCGCAGACAATCCTTTGGACGATTCGACAATGGCCATTTTAAAATCGAATGGCAGAAAATATATTCCGTTAAGATACCTTGTAATTTTACCTTTTGGACTTACCACACAGATCGAGGCTGCATGAAGGAAATTATTCCCTGTTGTTTTATATTTAAAGCCGGTGGCATTGGTTCCCTTAACTATGCTTATAGTATCAGAAACAAAAAATTTCCATCCTTTACGAATGGCATCTTTTTTATTCACCAGATTCAGGTAATTGTTTTTTTTACGGATTCCCAGGTCGATCGTTTCCCTGGGATCGAAGCTGATGGTTAAAACCTGGTAGTCAACTCCGGGAATCAGGTCAGATGCATCCATCACTTTGGCCAGTCCTTCCATCAGGGGACTGCATATTCCCGGACAACGGAAATAAACCCAATTGATGATCGTTGGCTTGTCGATTAAATCAGTCAGCAGTATGCGTTGGTTATTTTCATCTGTCAGGTAAATATCCTTTGGTAAATATTCGTCCAAATGTTCAACGATACCAATTTCAGGATCTTTGGTTTTATCGTCATACGCTTTCTGACCGAACAGATTCATTCCGCAGAAAAGCAGGATGAAGCACAGCAAAAAGAATATTTTCCCAGAGAATACATGAAAATTTAGATTAGTATGTAAATGCAATAAATGTTGATTTATTCCATTTTTATACGCACTGAAATTTTGATTAGGATTCATTTTGTCCCGATAGCCATCGGGATCGGTTTTCAATAAATACATATATTCTTGATCTGATTTGTTCTTAAAACCCCTAAGCATTATCGATTGTTTAATGAAATTAGAATTATCCTGATTTTTTATTGATTTTGCTATAAAACCCTCATTATCTGCTCTAATTAATAATTAGGTAACTATTTGATTTAAAGTCATATTGTCTTTTGTTTAACTTATGGAATTTATGATGACATCTTCTGATGTTAAAAATATACCCAGCATGAGAATAAAATCAAGTAACAACTTTCTGTATTCTCAAACTGATTTACCTACCACTTACTTCACTTATCATGGGTGCGATCTTCAAAGAAGAAATGTTTGCTAGCCTGAAACACAACCTTGAAATCACACCTGTCGTTACGATCATGAAATTATTGCTTCGGCAAAATTGCAATAAATCTGACCACAAGGTAGCAATCAATTTAGTATCCATATCATTAACATCGAAAAATCGAGTAGTCATATACAACCTTTTTTGCAGTTGAATAATTAATCGTAAGATTATGTCATCGAAAAGGCTGCTGAGATTTATCATTATTCTGAAGGAAATATTTTGTATTATTTTGATATTAAGCTGAGTAATTGATAATTTTGAAGTCGGTTGGTGTGATTTGATGTTATCGATATCAATTCTGCGGACCAAATAAAATAACCAATATATGGTATATAATCTCTCTAATGGTATTGAATCAAAATATTACTGTGATTTTCAAGATCAGATTGTAAATTATATTATTGAGCAATCATGATTGAGCGGCCAATTCAAAATATACATTATCTGAGATAAATCCAATATTTTAAAGTTTGATTTGGTCAATGACTTTCATTTATAAGTTTTGTTTTAGACATATCCCAGAAGTCAAATGATTCGAATAACTGGGATATTAACCTGAATTTATTAAATATCACTATCGAAAGGTCACTGAATAATCTTGTCAAAAAATACAGGCTTACTTGTAATTAACTATCGGATAAACATTTTCGACAGAATCTATGATCAATCAATATTATTGATCTGGTTTTTAACTTTTAGGGTTGTCATATCGTAAAAATCAATTTAACTTTAGTCGTCAACTATTTAAACCGTATACCACCCAAAATATGAATGTATTTAAACGTACCTTCCGGTTTTACCATGATGGATTTACGAACCTTCCCCGCTGGGGAAAGCAGGTTTGGCTGATTATCCTGATCAAGCTTTTCATTTTGTTTGTTATCCTAAAAATCTTCTTCTTCCCTGATTTCCTTAAAACTAATTTCAAAAATGATTCTGAAAGGAGTAACCATGTGCTTGAAAATTTAACACAAAAATGAAAAATAACCACATAGATACATAGGGCACATAGAAATAATTAAAGTAACATTTAAGCTATGTGTACTATGTGTCTATGTGGTTAAAAATATAACAAATATCAATTAACTATTTAAAAAAAACCTATGCTGGATGGAATCAATGTAGCTTTAGTAGACTGGTCAAGGGCACAATTTGCCCTTACGGCCATGTATCACTGGATTTTTGTGCCTTTAACACTTGGATTGGGCATACTGGTTGCCATTATGGAAACCTTGTATGTTAAAACCGGTAATCCGGAGTGGAAACGGATCACCAGATTCTGGATGACCTTATTCGGAATTAACTTTGCCATAGGAGTGGCAACGGGAATTATCCTCGAATTTGAATTCGGAACGAACTGGTCAAACTATTCGTGGTTTGTGGGCGATATTTTTGGAGCACCCCTTGCCATTGAAGGTATCCTGGCCTTTTTTATGGAATCAACCTTTATTGCCATCATGTTTTTTGGCTGGAATAAGGTTAGTAAAAGCTTCCACCTGACAGCCACCTGGCTTACAGCTATTGGTGCAAACCTATCAGCCTTGTGGATTTTGGTTGCCAATGCCTGGATGCAAAAGCCTGTCGGCATGGTCTTCAATCCTGAAACAGCCCGAATGGAAATGACCAGTTTCTGGGAAGTTTTATTTTCGCCTATGGCCGTTCATAAGTTTCTGCATACCACCTCGTCTGGCTTTGTATTGGCAGCCATTTTTGTCATTGGAATTTCTGCCTGGTTCATCTTGAAAGGCAGGGACATTATTTTTGCAAGGAAAAGCATTATTGTCGGGGCTATCTTTGGTTTTGTGGCAATCATTTACACCATTTTCACCGGTGACAGTTCTGCCCGCGACATTGCCCATTACCAGCCTATGAAATTTGCAGCCTTCGAAGGTTTGTATAATGGCAGCGAAGGAGCCGGATTGGTTGCTCTTGGCCTTATTTCAAGAAACACTTCCGACCCTTCGAACGAGAACCTGAAGGACTTTACAGTGAAGATCGAGATTCCAAATATTCTGTCGTATATGGCTTTTTTGAATTGGAATGCTTTTGTTCCCGGAATAAACGATTTAATAAGGGGAAACGAAAAATTTGGGGTATTGGCAGCAGCGGATAAAATAAGCCGGGGCAAAATAGCCATCGAGAAACTCAAGGCGTTTAAGGAAGCCAAAAAATCAGGACCCCGAGCACTCGGGGCCAAAGCCGATTCACTGAAAACCGAAATCATGAATCCTGATTTTCAGAAAAACTATTTCAGCTATTTTGGCTATGGGTATATTGCCGATGTGAATACACTCGTTCCTAGCGTTGCATTGGCATTCTATAGTTTTCACATCATGGTTGTACTGGGTATGTATTTTATCTTCTTTTTTCTGATTGCATTATTCTACACATTAAAAGGCAAAATCCATAAAAAGAAGACATTTCTACGCATCGCCATCTGGACAATTCCATTGGCCTACCTGGCCAGTCAGGCCGGGTGGGTGTTAGCCGAAGTAGGTCGTCAGCCCTGGGTGATTCAGGATTTGATGCCCACCATGGCAGCCGTTACCAAAATCAGCGTTGGGGCCGTACAGGTAACTTTCTGGTTGTTTGCTATTATTTTTACTACCCTGCTTATTGCTGAAATTAAAATCATGATGCGCCAAATTAAAATAGGACCTAATTCAGAAGGAGGAGCCAAATAATGTTTGAAACCCTATCACTTATAAGTTTACAGCAATACTGGTGGCTGATTGTCTCGCTGCTGGGTGCATTATTCGTTTTCCTGATGTTTGTACAGGGAGGTGAAACCTTGTTTTTTACCATTGCTAAAACCGAAACAGAGAAATCACTCCTGGTGAACACCCTTGGCCGGAAATGGGAATTTACTTTTACCACTCTGGTCACTTTTGGAGGAGCTTTTTTTGCTTCGTTTCCATTGTTTTATGCCACATCCTTTGGAGGAGCATACTGGGTTTGGTTTGCGATCCTGATCTCGTTTGTGATTCAGGCAGTATCCTATGAGTTTCGGAAGAAACCCGCTAACTTTTTAGGCACCAAAACCTTCGAAATCTTTCTATTCATTAATGGCCTACTTGGGCCGGTGCTTGTAGGTACTGCGGTAGGAACATTCTTCAATGGTGCCATGTTTTCGCTCGACGATATGAAACATGTAACCTGGGGAACACCATTCCGTGGACTTGAAGCAGTACTTACCTTCCATAATCTGGCATTGGGCCTGGCAGTTCTTTTTCTGTCGCGTGTCTTGGGGTTGCTGTATTTTATGAATTCGATTGACAATGAAGCTATCTTCGAACGGTCAAAAAAACATCTGTTATACAATACCGTTCCATTTTTGATATTCTTCCTGTATTTTGTGATTGCACTGCTCTTTAAAGATGGTTTTGCATATAAACCAGGGACAGGAGAAATCATCATTGAATCATACAAATACCTGCACAACCTGCTGGCTATGCCAATTAATACGCTTATGTTTTTGGTGGGTGTAGTCGGAGTTTTATGGGGTATTATATCTACGCTTCTGAAAGGTGGAACCAAAGGCATATGGTTCGCAGGCGGAGGAACTGTTCTGACTGTTTGGGCTTTGCTGATTCTGGCTGCATTCAATCATACCAGTTTCTATCCTTCTGTTTTCGATTTACAGTCGTCATTGACCATCGAAAATGCATCTTCAAGCCGGTTTACGCTGGTCTCAATGAGCTATGTTTCCTTATTTGTTCCGTTTGTTTTGGGTTACATCTGGTATGCCTGGAAATCAATGAACAATAAGAAAATAAGTTCAGAAGAACTGGAGCAGGAACATCATGCTTATTAAAGAAAGGAAATGGTCTTAAATCATTATTAATACATCAACTATGTACTGGAGCTCAATATTTTGGTTTTTAAGCTGGCCCGTAGTGGTCATTATTAGTTATCACCTGATTAAATATACCATTCGTAAATACGAACCTATTCTGGAAAAACCGGTCAAAAAGGTGATTCAGGTAAAATAAAGAATAGGCAAGAGGGAATAGGAAACAGGAAACAGAAAAAAAGGAAATAGGAAATACGCATAGTGCTCCTTTTCCTTATTCCCTTTTCCTTTTTCCTATTACCCCTATCGGGACTTATTTCATCCGATGATTATCCATAGGATTGAATTGTGGACAATAGCGAACAATTATTGGAATATATTTGTGTCCCGGTTAAACTAATTATAAGCAAATAAGTCCAAGAAAAGAATTTAAAACTTTAATTATGAAAAAATTAGTATTGGTTATTTTTGTGGTATTATTTGCCTTGGGTTCAAGTTTCGCACAACCAGGCGGCGGTGATCCTGCAGCAAGACTTCAGCGGGAACTCGATGGTTTGACTACGGAATTAGGTCTTACAAAAGATCAGTTAGCTAAAGTTACTCCTATTGTTACCGATGCACAGAAAAAACAGGCAGAAGCCTTTGCAAAAATGCGTGAAGCCGGAGGTACAATGGATCGCGACAAAATGCGTGAAGAACGTACTAAAATGCAGGCAGAAACTGACAAACAAATCAAGGCAGTTATCACTCCTGAACAGGGTGTTAAACTTGATGCTTTCCGCAAGAAACAAGCTGAAGAACGTGCTAAACGTATGCAGGGACAGGGCCAATAAGAAGATTAATACATTTCTAATTTGAAGAAAAACCTTCCTGATTATAAATTCAGGAAGGTTTTTCCCGTTAGATGGGTATATTCAAAACGAATATGCCAAGTAAAACAACAGCGATACTACAAACGATAATTAAGGCTGCATTGAGTTTACTCACAATAATAACACTCGGTTGCTCCCGTTCGGTAAACACTTCACGAACAACATTGAAATAATAATATATACCGATAATGGCCATTAAAATGGCGAAAATAGAAATCCAAAGGATTCCCTGGCTGATGGATAACACAAAGACCTGGTATTTGGCCATAAAGCCTGAAGTGGGTGGAATTCCGGCCATGGACATCAGTAAGATGGTCATAAAGACTGCAATCCAGGGTTTGGTTTTAAACAGCCCTCTGAAAATGAAAAGTTCTTCATGCCGTTCAGAGGCACGTTTCATCAATATGAAAATAATAAATACAGGAACAGTTGCCAGTGAATAAACAAAAGTATAATACAACAGAACCGAGGCAGAAGATCCATGTTGTGAAAGCATGGCAAGCATGATAAAACCACTGTGTGAAATAGATGAATAGGCAAGAAGGCGTTTAAAGTTAGTTTGCTTCAGGGCTCCAAGATTACCCACAAACAAGGTAAGAGCGGTCATCACCCAGAGTGCTTTTTCAAGAGGAATTGGTAATGGAAGTAATCCCATATTCAACAATCGGTAAAAAGCAGCAAAGCCAGCAGTCTTTACCACCGTTGACATAAATGCAGTTACCAGGGTAGGAGCACCTTCATACACATCAGGACTCCAGAAATGAAAGGGTGCTGCAGCAACTTTAAAGGCAACTCCAATCAGGATAAAAAGTAGCCCTACTAACAGCATGGGAGGCAGGTGCCCGTGAAATTGAGCGATAAAAGTCTTGATCTCGGGAAGGTAAAAAGTGGCCGAAGCACCATAAACAAGTGCGATTCCGAAAAGAAAAATAGCTGTGGCAAACGAACCCAGCATGAAATACTTAAATGATGCTTCGTTCGAACGATAAGAATATTTCTTACCGCCGGCAAGCACATACAGCGGAATAGATAAAATTTCGATACCAAGGAACAGCATGATGAGGTTCGAATAGGAGGTCATGAGGAATGCCCCGGCAAGTGCAAAAATCATCAAAGCGTATTGCTCAGCAACATGAAGCTTCATATCTTCATAATAGTCAATACCAAAGATGAATATCAGGATGGTAATAATGAGCATGGAAATATTGAAGGCAATCGAAAAGTTATCGAACAGAATCATGTCATGGAAATACTTTGAGCCAAGTCCCCAATCCTGAAATGAAAGGTATAATGAGATAAGAAGCCCCGCTATTGCGACAGGTGCCAGAATAGCCTTGTTTTTTATAAATCCCAGGTACAAGACTATTATTCCCAGAACGATTGTAAATATTAATGCACTCATTTGCTTTCAGTATTCAGGTTATTTCTAAAATACAGTTTAATGTGCCAGGGTTGAAACAACTTCAGCAACAGGTTTTATCAGATTTTGTGTTATATGTATGGATTGGTCGAACAAATTTAAGATCGGCTGTGGGTATATTCCCAGACCAATGATCACCACAATCAGTGGTATCAGAATCAGGTAATCGAGTGTATGGATATCGGTTATCTTGTTAAAAACTGATTTCTTCTCTCCAAGCATGGCACGTTGATAGGCATAGAGCATATAGATTGCTCCCAGGACCATGGTTAGTCCGCCAATAGCAGCAAACCATATCGATTGTTGAAAAAGTCCTGTAATCATCAGAAATTCGCCTACAAATCCAGCGGTCAGTGGGAGTGCTATTGATCCCAGAACGACGATCAATAAGAGCAGTGCCATTTTTGGGGCCTGTAATTTTAGACCGCCCAGTTGAGGTAGTTCGATCGTTCCTGTTTTTTCTTTAATCAGGCTTACCATGTAAAAGAGTGCCGCTATTGTTACTCCGTGGCTGATGGTCTGGATGAGAAGTCCCTGTATAGCATAGGTATTCAGTACAAACATAGCAGCGACCATAAGGGAGATATGCGCCATTGATGAAAAGGCAATCAGCATTTTCAGGTTAGACTTTCGGAAGGCGATCAACGAAGCATAGATTACACCAATTAAACTCAGTACAATCACCGTATTCTGCCAATAAAGTACTCCCTGTGGAATAACAGGGAACAGGAACCTCAGGGCGCCATAAATACCCATTTTGGTCATTACTCCGGCCAGGATCATCACTCCCTGGGTGGATGCCATGTTATATGTTGGAGGTTGCCAGGTGTGAAACGGAAACACGGGCATCTTTATCGCAAAGGCTATAAATAGAATCCAGAAGAGCCAGATTTGTGTGGCAGCCGGTATGCTTAGTTTGTTGAATGCTGCAAAATCAGTTGTATGTGGTCCTGGTGTAAGTTGATAAAGATAAATAATCCCAAACAAAAGGAACAGACTCCCTGTCAGGGTGTAAATGAAGAATTTGAAGGTGATTGTCTTTCTGCCGTCGCCTCCCCAGATGAGCAGGATAAAATAAACAGGGATCAAGGACAGTTCCCAGAATACGTAAAAAAGGAATGCATTCTGTGCCAGGAAAACTCCCAGTAAGGCCGATTGTGTAGAAAGGATCAGGAAATTGAGTATATGAACGTTTCGTTGTGTACGGTTAAACCCTGCAAGAATGATGAATGGGAACAGCAGGTTGGTAAGCAAAATCATGATCAGGCTTATTCCATCGTAGCCCAATGAGAAATTAATACCGAGAAAGCTTATCCAATCTAAAGCGTATGAAGTTGCTAAAGGTGATAAAACCAAAGTTAATGTGATAAGCAAGTTAATTACAGCAGCGGCCAGTGCAATAGGACGTACGACTGCAGCACTTCGGAATGGAAGCAGAAACAGGCCTGTAAGTATCGGTAGAATAAGAATAATCAGTAGTATCATTGGCTCAGATTGTCAAAATAAATACGATAAATAATAAAATACCTGCTACCATTGCAAAGAAGTAAAAGCTCATATTTCCCCGCTGTAATTTACGTGTCAGCGCACCCATCCTTGAGGTTGCCTCTCCGATTCCATCAACAATTGGATTCAAAACCTTAGTTTCAACTTTATTGAAAAGGAAATTGGAAATTGTACTGTATGGCTTCTCAAATGCAACTGTATAGGTCTTATCAATATAGAACTTGTTAGTAACAATCCTGCTCCATGCTGTCATAGGTAAACCATCTTCAGCCGGGAGATTTGCTTTCCTGACATAGGTTCGATAGGCAATACCGATTACAAGGATTAAAAGAACCAATGACAGAATTATTAATCCTATTTCGGTAGATGAACTTATTTTTTCGGAAACCTTAGAAAAAACTGCACTTTGGAGGAAATTACTGAAGCTCAGATTTCCTCCAAATAAAGATGGAATATTCAGGAATCCACCAAATACAGATAAGACCCCCAGGATAATCAGAGGAATGGTCATCACTTTGGGCGATTCATGCGGATTTGCTCCTGCAAGACGTTGTTGTCCGAAGAAAACAAGATACAGCAGGCGGAACATATAGAAACAGGTAAGCAATGCACCACCAAGCGCAAGGATGTATAGAATTACATTGTGTTCGAATGCCTTGCTGAGAATCATGTCTTTGCTGAAGAAACCCGAAAAAGGTGGTATTCCGCTTATTGCAAGTGTGGCAGCCAGAAAAGTGAGATAGGTAATTGGCATCTTCTTTCTCAATCCACCCATCTTACGGATATCCTGTTCACCACCCATCGCATGAATAATACTGCCGGCACCAAGGAACAAAAGTGCCTTGAAGAAGGCATGGGTGGTCAGATGAAATATTGCTGATGAGTATGCGCCCAATCCTAATGCGAGGAACATATACCCCAATTGGGATACGGTGGAATAGGCAAGTACCTTTTTTATATCGTTCTGCCTTAATCCAATAATGGCAGCCACGATAGCTGTTGTCAGGCCTATAGCTGTAATCACGTTGAGGGTTATCGGCGCGAGGTTATACAGAATGCTTGAACGTGCAATCATGTATATACCAGCCGTTACCATTGTCGCTGCATGTATCAGGGCTGAAACCGGAGTAGGACCAGCCATTGCATCGGGCAGCCAGGTGTAAAGCGGTATTTGTGCACTTTTCCCAACAGCCCCAACCAAAAGCAGAAGTGTAATTAGAGTAATGATTGGCCCACCTGTATGCATAAGTGAGGCCTGTGCAAATATTTCAGAGAATGAAACTGACTTAAAGGTAAAGAATAGCAGGATGATTCCAAGGATAAAACCAAGGTCACCGATACGGTTCATGATAAATGCTTTTCGTGCTGCATAGTTAAAGGCCGGATTCCTGAACCAAAAACCAATCAGTAAATAAGAGCATAGTCCGACCCCTTCCCAGCCGATAAACAGAACCAGGTAATTGGCGCCCATAACGAGCAACAGCATGCTGAATGTAAATAGATTCATCTGTGCGAAAAAGGAATTCACCCGTTCATCGTCGTGCATGTAACCAATAGAATAAATATGAATGAGCGATCCTACACCAGTCACAACAAGCATCATGGTCAGCGACAAATGATCGATCAGAAAGGCAAAAGGGATATTCATATTTCCAACAGCAATCCAGTTGAACAGGGTTACTGTTGCTGAATCCTGTCCTGAATTCCGAAGCACATAAAATAAGACGACCGATACGATAAATGATAAGAAAATCATCGCACTGGCAATGATCCCCCCCTGATTGTGTTTAAGGCGCTTTCCTGCAAGTCCTGTAATAAGGAACCCAATCAGGGGAAAAGCCGGAACAAGCCAGGCCAGGTTTATATTGGGAATTGTTCCTACCATTTTAAACGGTTCAAAAGGTTAATATCCACCGAATCAACATTGCGCTTCATCATTACCAATATTGAGAGGCCAACAGCAACTTCAGCTGCAGCGACTATCATGATAAAGAATACAAATACCTGGCCTGATGGGTCAGAATGGTAAGCGGCAAAAGCGGTTACCAACAGGTTTACTGAGTTGAACATCAGTTCGATACACATCAGAATAATGATTGTGTTTCGACGGAATAATACTCCCATCAGTCCGATGCTGAAAAGAGCAACACTTAACAGGATGTAGTGTTCCAGTGGAATAAGCTGTATGGCAGAAGAAATGTCTTTCATTATTTAAAGTTTTTTACTTCGTCTTTCTTCCCGAACATGACTGCACCAATCATAGCGGAAATAAACAATACGGATGAGATTTCAAATGGCAGAAGGAATTCATGAAACAAGGTTTTGCCTACTTCGGAAACCAATCCTACCGTTCCTGAAAATGGGTATCGTGGATGGATTTCTATCACCTGTCGCGTGGCTGCAACCATCACAAGGAAGAATATTCCCCCCGTAATTACTGCAGAGATTCTTGTTACTTTCGATTTACGTACGATAATTTCCTTGTTCAGGTTCAGCAGCATAATTACAAACAGGAACAATACCATAATGGCTCCGGTATAAACAATGACGTGAACAACTGCCAGAAACTGAGCGTTCAGCAGAATATACTGACCTGCCATACCGATAAAGCAGATAATCAGGTAAATCACACTGTCTACTGGATTCTTGGAGAATACAACAAACAATGCGCTGATAATCATGATGGCCGAAAGCATGTAAAATAAGAAGGTCATTTTATTTACTATTTAATTATTTACTATTTACCGTTTACATCCCTCATTTTGCAGAATAGTAAATTGTAAATCGTCTAATTGTCAATTTTTATCTGTTATGTGCAAATTGTTTATTCTGCTTAAACTTCAACAAATTTTCAGTTTGTCTTGCTGAAACATCAACCCGCAAGGCAGTATCAATTGGTTCAACCAACATATCTTTTCCATAAATAAAGGGTAATCGTTCATAATCAGATGGAACCAGGCGGTCAGTCAGGAAAATTGCCTCCTTGGGACAGGCTTCCTCACAATCGCCACAGAAAATGCAACGAAGCATATTGATTTCATAAACTTCTGCATATTTTTCTTCACGGTACAAGTGTTCCTCACCGGGTTTGCGTTCAGCAGCTACCATGGTAATGGCTTCTGCAGGACATGCAACAGCACATAAACCGCACGCCGTGCATCGTTCACGACCCTGATCATCTCGTTTCAGAACATGCAGCCCACGGTAAACTTTACTGAATTCTCGTGTTTCTTCCGGATAGTTTATAGTTGTTTTCTTCCTGAAAAAATGCTTAATAGTAATGAACATGCCTTTAACAATGGCGGGCAGATAAATCCATTCAAGGAAGGTCATCTTCTTGTCCGAAACCATTTTAGATCTGTTTGTTAAGGCTTGCATGGCTCTTTCGGATTAAGTTAATTCAGTGAAATAATAAAAAACTCCGGTGGCAAGGATATTGAAGATTGCCAATGGCATCAAGCCTTTCCAGCCAAGGTTCATCAACTGATCGTAACGAAACCGTGGTAATGTCCATCTGACCCACATGAACAGGAATATCATAAAGAAAACCTTGATGAAGAAGAAGAAAGTCCCGAGTAATGTAGCAACGTTGCCAGATAAACCGAGATGATCAATAAAAGGCATATGGTATCCTCCAAAATACAGGGTCACAATTACTGCCGATGATATAAACATATTGACGTATTCAGCAAAAAGGTAGAACCCCAGTTTCATCGAACTGTATTCTGTATGATATCCACCAATAAGCTCCGTTTCACATTCAGGAAGATCAAATGGGGCACGGTTGGTTTCAGCAAAAGCACAGATTATAAAAATAAGGAACCCCAGCGGCTGATAGAAGATATTCCAATGCATGCCCTGTTGTTGATCAACAATTTCATGAAGGCTCAAAGTGCCCGTAGTTACAATCAGGGCTATGATCGACATCCCCATGGCCAATTCGTAGCTGATCATCTGTGAAGCTGCACGAATTGATCCAAGCAGTGCATATTTGTTATTAGAGGCCCAGCCTCCAAGCATAATACCATAAACTCCGATAGAAACCATGGCGAAGACATACAAGATCCCGATGTTTAAATCAGCAATTTGCATTGGAAATTCATGTCCAAAGATGGTCAATGTACCTCCCCATGGAATAACGACTCCCGTGAGTAAGGCCGTTGTCATTGCAATGGAAGGTCCCAGTATAAACATCTTTTTGTTGGCTGACAGTGGAATGATTTCTTCCTTCATAAACATCTTAATGCCGTCAGCAATTGGCTGCAATAAGCCAAAAATGCCTGCACGGTTTGGTCCCAGCCGATCTTGCATAAAGGCAGCAACTTTTCGTTCACCATAGGTTGAATACATCGCTACTAAAAGTGTAACAAGTAAAATGATGAAAAGAAATATGGTTTTATAAATATACATTGTCCAATCCATAACTGTTACTAAGGTTTGAAATGTTACTAATGTTTCTATTGTTTCTGTTGTTTGTTCTGCTTACAAAATACCTGAATTTTATTTCTCTATCTGAATTAGTAAAGAGGAAAAAGTAAATGATGATCTCAGCAATTTTCCTTATTCCTTATTCCTCTTTTCTATTAATTTCTTTTCGTAATGGTTTTGCGCGATGACAGAATGTCTTTCAATTTTTCTGGGCCCTTCAATCATCCAGTCACTAGGGTTTTTATGCTCAAATCGGCAATCGTTACATATAAATTCTTCCAATTCACCGTATTTGTCTTTTCTTCCTGTTACACGAAGAACCTCATCACCTTTCATCCAGAGGACTGTTTTCCCACTGCATTTAGGGCATTCACGTTGTGCATCGAAAGGTTTGGTATACCAAACCCGGCTTTTAAATCTGAAGGTTTTGTCTGTAAGTGCCCCAACTGGACATACATCAATCATATTTCCCGAAAAGTCATTATCAACAGCTTTCAGGATATAGGTGCTGATTTCTGAATGATCGCCACGGCCTAAAACTCCGTGAACCCTCTGGTCGGTTAACTGGTCGGCAACCTTAACACAACGATAGCATAAAATACAGCGGTTCATATTGAGCTTAATCTTATCGCCGATGTCGATTGGTTCGAAGGTCCTGCGCTCTTCTATCGTTCGCGTTTCTTCAAGTCCGTGAACGTAAGATAAATCCTGAAGGTGACATTCACCTGCCTGGTCACATACCGGACAGTCCAGGGGATGGTTAAGCAGCAAGAATTCTGTAATGGCCCTTCGGTTGTCCATCACTTCGGGTGAAGTAATATTCTGAACCACCATTCCATCCTGAACAGTCGTACGGCATGAAGGTACCAGTTTAGGCATAGGCCGGGGATCTTTTACCGACCCCTGAGCTACCTTAACCAGACAACTTCGGCAATNCCCGCCACTGCCTTCCAGTTTGGTGTAGTAGCACATAGCTGGCGGAACCAGACTGCCTCCGATCTTGCGGGCAGCATTCAGAATGGTTGTTCCCGATTCCACTTCAACCTCAATATTATCTATGATTACTTTGACAAGGGACATCTCTGTAATTTTATGTGATCTTCAAACTCTTCACGAAAATGACGGATTGCACTGGCAACAGGCCATGCCGCAGCATCTCCCAAAGGACAAATCGTGTTTCCTTCAATATGTTTTGCAATGTCGGTAAGCAGATCGATGTCTTTCATCGATCCTTTACCACTTTCAATCCAGTGCAATATCTTTTCAATCCAACCTGTACCTTCACGGCAAGGACTGCATTGTCCGCACGATTCGTGATGATAGAACCTCGAAAAGGTCAGAAGGTTTTTAACGATACAAGCAGTCTCATCCATGACAATGAATCCACCTGACCCTAACATCGTTCCGCTTTGGAAACCTCCATCAGACAGCGATTCATAGCTCATCAGCCGGGGTTCTCCATTGGCCGTTCTCAGGATAAGTTCAGCCGGAAGAACCGGCACAGAAGATCCTCCGGTAACTACTGCTTTCAGCTTTTTGCCATTGAGTATACCGCCGCAATATTCATCACTATATATAAATTCCTCTACAGGTAAGCCAAGTTCTATTTCGTAAATGCCTGGTTTATTGATGTGACCGCATGCTGAAATAAGTTTGGTGCCCTTACTGTTTCCAATGCCGATGGCTGCATAGGCGTCAGCACCGTTATTCATGATCCATGGAAGATTGGCAATGGTTTCAACGTTGTTCACGACGGTAGGGCAATTGTATAATCCAACAATAGCAGGGAAAGGTGGCTTGATTCTTGGATTTCCCCGTTTTCCTTCAAGTGATTCAATCAGTGCTGTTTCTTCACCACAGATGTACGCTCCTGCTCCGGGATGACAATGCAGATCAAGCGAATAACCGCTTCCAAGAATATTTTCACCCAGGAATCCATTCCGGTATGCCTCTTCAATGGCCTTTTCGATGATCCGCAACACATAAAATAATTCACCCCTGATGTATATGTAGGATGTGCGTGCACCCAATGCATACGATCCAAGAATCATGCCTTCAATCAGTTGATGAGGGTTAAGTTGTCCGATGTGCCTGTCCTTGAATGTACCTGGTTCACTTTCATCAAAATTGCATACAAAATATCGTGGATTATCTGTGCTCTTGTCGATAAACCCCCATTTCATTCCCGCGGGGAAACCTGCTCCTCCACGACCCCTAAGGCCTGATTTCTTGACTTCGGCAGTTACCTCGTCAGGAGTAAAGTTTTTTAATGTCTTTTCAACGGAAGAATAGCCTCCCAATTTTCGGTATACCTCGTAACTGGCCAGTCCGGGAACGTCGATGTTATTTAATAGGATCTGTTTGGCCATCGGTTACAAGTAAGGATTTGTATGTGAACATTTATTCTCAGCCTGCCATTTATCCAGCAGTTCGTCAGCTTTCTCAATAGTAATCTTTTCATGGTATTCGGTTCCAACCTGGATGACCGGGGCATTTCCACAGGCAGCCAGACATTCTACTGTCTTCAGGCTAAACTTACCATCCGCAGTTGTTTCACCAGGTTTAATACCCAACCGTTTTTCGAAATGAGCAAGTATTTCCTCCGAGCCTTTTAACCAGCAAGGACCTGTCTGGCAAACTTCAATCATGCACTTTCCAACGGGCTGAAGGTTGAACATGCTGTAAAAGGATGCTACTTCATAAACTTCAATAGGTTGAATATCCAGTAACAAAGCTACATAGTTCATGGTTTCAGCACTCAGCCAGCCTTCATTTTCAGCCTGCGCTATATGCAAAATTGGCAATATAGCTGACTTTTGTTTGCCTTGAGGGTACCTGTTTATTATCTTGTTTACAAGGACAAGAGTATCGCTGTTAAATTCTGTATTGTTCGTATTACTCTGCATTTATATTTTTCGGTTATTTCATCTGTTTTTATTTTTAACCACATAGACATATAGAACACATAGTTTAAATGTTACTTTAAATATTTCTATGTGCCCTATGTGTCTATGTGGTTATTTTTCATCTGTTTATTTTTTAGGCGTCCAACTCCCCTGCAATCACATTCATCGAACTCATGGTAAGCACTGCATCGGATAACATGTTCCCGATCACCATCTCAGGATATGCCTGGTAATAAATAAAACATGGCCGGCGAAAATGCAACCTCGATGGAGTGCGTCCGCCATCACTTACCAGGTAAAACCCAAGTTCTCCGTTAGCAGCCTCAATGCAATGATAAACCTCTCCGGCCGGAATATCTGTCTCTCCCATAACAATCTTGAAATGCCAGATGAGCGCCTCCATGTTGTTGTAAACCTTCTCTTTGGGAGGAAGCACAAACCTAGGATCTTTCGCAAAATAAGTATCTTTGTCTGCTATTTTATCTAATTTGTCTAATGCCTGAGCAATAATGCGCAAACTCTGCCACATTTCTTCCTGACGCACCATGAATCGGTCGTAAGTGTCCCCGCTTTGTCCTACCGGTATAATAAAGTCAAAATCCTCATAAGAGCAATATGGATTCATCACCCGTACATCATAATCCACCCCGCAGGCACGCAGATTGGGTCCTGTAAAACCATATGCCAGCGCCCTGCCGGCTGAAAAGGGACCAACATTGATGGTGCGATCCATAAAGATACGATTACGGGCCAGCAATTTCTCAAATTCCTTTAACTTGACAGGAAATGATTTCAGGAAATAGCGAATCTTATCCCAGGCCTTAGTGCTGAAATTGCGCTCAAAACCACCAATACGCCCCATGTTTGTTGTCAATCTTGATCCACAGATTTCCTCGTAAATTTCATAAATGAATTCCCGGTCCTGAAACAGGTAAGTAAATCCTGTTAGAGCACCACTGTCAACACCAATAACGCTGTTACAAACCAGGTGATCGGCAATACGGGCCAGCTCCATCACTACAATACGAAGATAATCCACCCGTTTTGGCGTTTCGATGCCTAACAATTTTTCAACAGTCATGTGCCAGCCCATGTTGTTTAATGGTGCTGAACAATAGTTTAAACGATCAGTGAGGGGTGTGATCTGATAAAAAGGTCTGCGCTCAGCTATCTTTTCAAATGCACGGTGGATATAGCCAATGGTTTGCTCTGTTTCGACAATAAACTCGCCGTCCATCAGCATGACATTCTGAAATACCCCGTGAGTAGCAGGATGGGTTGGTCCGACATTCAACGTGTTGTATTCCTTGTGTTCCACCGAACTTACAATGTCTTTATCCCAATATTCAGTATGTCGTTCTTTTGCCATAAACCAAGTGAAAAGTCAAAATATTCAATAATTAATTACTAATAATCAATCTGCCTTAACGCCCAAACATGCTGTCATCTTTATCATCGCGTGTCTGATCTTCCAATGGAAATTCTTTTCTCAGAGGAAAGTCAGTCATTTCGTCCACGTTTAAAATACGTTTCATATTGGGGTGACCTTCGAAGGTAATTCCGAAGAAATCATAAGTCTCACGCTCCATCCAGTTGGCTGCAGGCCAAATTGTTGTAACCGTGGCTATCACCGGTTGATCGATATCAGTAGCTGTTTTAATCCGTAAACGGTGGTTATTAACAAAGCTATGCAAGTGATATACTACACCAAGTTGATTCTTTTCGGGGTAATGCATTCCGCAAAGGGTGGTTAGAAAGTTATATTGAAGATCTTTGTCCTGGTATAAGTATAACAGGACATCATGAATAAACTCCTTCTGAACAGTTATGCATAACATGTCGGACATTACCTCATCTTTCGCTATTGCATCAACGAATTGGGTATTTAGTTTTTTTACAACTAACTGATCTCTTTCAGGATTGGACTGGTACACTATTGTCGTTATTTGGCTGGATATCTTTACTACTGATTTAACTGATGATATATCTACCATAAGTGAATCCGGCAGAAAAGTTATTCCATGTTGTATTTTTTCATTAAATCTTCATATTCTTTTGAATTTCGTCTCCGGAGTGATTCATTGCCAACCAGTTCCTGAATCTTCAGGATACCGTCGATAATTTGCTCCGGACGTGGAGGACAACCAGGCACATAAACATCTACAGGGATGACCCGGTCTATGCCCTGTAAAACGCTGTAGGTATCAAAGACACCACCGCTTGCAGCGCAGGCTCCCACTGCGATTACCCATTTAGGCTCGGCCATTTGTATATAGACTTCACGTAAAACCGGTCCCATTTTCTTTGCAACAGTTCCCATGACCATCAGCAGGTCACTCTGACGTGGCGAAAAGCTTAACCTTTCTGAACCAAAACGTCCAAGATCGTAATGCGATGCCATAGTTGCCATGAATTCAATTCCACAGCAGGACGTTGCAAAGGGGAGGGGCCATAATGAGTTTTTACGGGCCAGGCCTACAGCCTTTTCCATTGATGTGGCAAAAAAGCCTTTACCGGAATAACCTTCAGGTATTTCGGCAATTTCTATGGTTGAAATTTGTTTTTCTGACATAATACAGGTGCTTAATTCCATCCTTATTTCTTATCCCATTTCAAAGCGCCCTTCATTAGAATATAGATAAAACCGGCAAGAACAAGAATAATAAATAAAAACATATCTATAAAACCTTCTTTACCCAAGTTTTTAAAGTTCACAGCCCAGGGGTACATAAATATCACTTCAACATCAAAAAGAACATAGAGAATGGCAATCAGGAAATATTTAACCGAAAAAGGACTACGGGCGTTTCCCATCCCTTCGATTCCACATTCAAAATTCTCCAGTTTCTCCCGCGAAAAACGTTTAGGACCCAAAAAATGAGTCAGTATCATCGTAGTTATTACAAACCCAAGAACTACCAATGATTGAATTAATACAGGAATATAATCTTGCGGCATTTTTTTGTCTTTATGTTGATATTATAAACGATTCTAATACCCATTTGTTCATAAAAATAGTACATTATCCTTGAAAAGCAAAGGTCGGAGCGATTACTTATTATACTATTTTTAGATAAAGACTTACATGTCTTTTTAATGATTAAATAATGTTCCATTCTGATCTTTTCCTGCTGCTGAAGTAATAATATTTTCATTCGAATATAATTTGATTTTATATTGTCGGATTACTGCCTGATTGTAGCTAATTTTCTTATTTCATCCTCCTGTTCTGCACTTCATCATTCGAATCGTTCAGAATGATTCTGAGGATTCAACTATTTTCACGATGGGAAAGAATTGAGATAAAAAGATAGGGATCATTTTTAATTTTTATAGAGATGTGATTTTCTGTATTTTACACTAATTGTTTTGGTTTACTTATCTTGATAAGTTCACCCGGATTCCCCACAATTATATTAAGTGATCTGGATTATCCTTTTAGACGGTGATATTTCAAAACGAATTCTGTTAGGAAGTATGAATTGAAAAAGCAGCACATCCAAATGGATGCACTGCTTTTCTAATATCTTTTATAGTCTTATTTTGTACCTGCCAGGTAAGTAATTCCTGAGAGCAATACATACCAGATAATAATCAGTGGTAAGGCATAAAGTTTAAGGAGGATCAACATAAGTATTGTTGTTCCCAAAAAGAAATAACGAAGGGCATTCTCTTTAAGGTTTAGATTTTTGAATTTCAGATTAAACATCGGAAGTTCGGAAACCATCAGGAATGAACAAATGAATATAGCTGAAAGAAGGATATATTTGTTAAGGATGATTGGCACAATACTTTGATTGGTTCCCAGTTCAAGGATCAATCCCAGCGATGCAAAGAAAATAGCATTGGCCGGTATAGGCATTCCAAGAAACTGTTCGCTTTGCCGGTCATCGGTATTGAATTTGGCCAGGCGGAAAGCTCCTGCAACCGGTAATACCAGGCTGGTAAAAAGTACAATCCATTGGCTGTAGTTCCCTTCGATATCCTGTATGCGTTGAACTTTTCCGAATAATGTTAGCTGAATCATTGTGAAGACGATGGCCGCAGGTGCAAGTCCGAAGGATACCAGGTCTGCCAGTGAATCCAGTTCTTTTCCGATAGATGAATAGGCTTTCAGCAGACGGGCAGAAAATCCATCGAGAAAATCAAATACTGCCGCAGCGATTATAAATACAGAAGCCCAACCCAATTGACCATCTATGGCAAAAAATACAGATAAGCTGCCACAGACCAGATTCATGGCTGTTATGGTATTCGGAACCCAGAAGAATATATTGCTTATGCGGCTCATGAGTTAAGTTCACCAATGATGGTTTGCGAGCCCTTTACTTTATCTTTCAGTTTTACGTTAAGCTTTGTTCCAATAGGCAGATAGAGGTCGACACGAGAGCCGAAACGGATAAAACCCAATTCAGTCGATTGGTCCACTTGATCCCCAACAGTAACATAGTTGATAATACGGCGTGCCATAGCTCCGGCTACCTGACGCATCACAATTTCACGTCCGTCCTTTATTTTTACTGCTGTGGTCATCCGTTCGTTTTCCTCAGCTGATTTGTCTTTAAATGCAGCATAAAACTCACCATCCTTGTGCTTCATATAAGTTACCACTCCCTGAACGGGAATCCAGTTAATATGTACATTGGTGGGCGACATAAATATCGAAACCATCAGACATTTGGTATTCAGATATTCATTTTCGACTATTTCACGAATATCACAGATTTTCCCGTCTGCGGGCGATAAAATGATATTTTCATTTTTAGTGATCTTGCGTGTTGGATGCCTGAAGAATTGAATAACCAGGATATAGATAACTGTGGTTACAGCCAGTGCTCCAATTTTCAACGCAGTGTCGGTAATAAAAAACCATGACAATAGTATGAGACCTGCAAGAATTGCGGTGGCATAACTAATGGTTCCGATGCCGGCTTTGTGAAATTTCATCATTAACTCTTAGATTTGGCCACAAAAGTAGTAAATTATATGTCATAAAAGGAATCAGGAACCAGGAAAAAGGAAAAAGGAATGAGGAAAATGGCACGTAGAATGAAAGTTTAGCAATTTTCCTATTTCCCTTTTCCTCATTCCTATTTCCTTTTTCCTTGATCCGAAGCTTATTCAATAAATAGTTTCAGGTATATTACGATAACAGGGGCTGCAAAAAATAAGGAATCAAAACGATCGAGAACGCCACCGTGCCCGGGAAGAATATTTCCACTGTCCTTGACCCCAAAATAACGTTTGAACATTGATTCCGTTAAGTCGCCAAAGGTTGATGAAATAACTGTTAAGATGCTGATTGCAATCCAATGAATGATACTGATTTCGGGAATTAATCCAGAGATAAAATATGATACGCCAATTGCAATCAATGTTCCGCCTAAAGCCCCTTCCCACGATTTTTTAGGAGAGATCCGTTCAAAGAGACGGTGTTTTCCGATTGAAACTCCAACCAGATATGCTCCTGAATCATAGGTCCAGATAAGTCCAAATAAGGCAATCAGTAACCTGGGAGTATACGAATTGTCATTTGACAATTCTGGAAATACCAGAAAATTTATTAGTGATAAAGGAATGGACAGATAGATGATGCTAAAAATAGTTACAGCTATATTTTCAGCAGGTTTTTCCTGTTTGCGATATAGTTCAGCGGCCATAATGACCAGCAGGAGGGGCAATAACCCCAAAAGATACTTCAAATTAATGTTCCCGCCAGCGATCAGGAATGTAGTTAAGAAGAAGAAAACAGAAATTGAATAACAGAGGAATCGGTTTGGCTTAACTTCAGAATGTTGGAAGAAATTGAGATATTCAGTAATACCTCCAATTAAAATCAGAAGAAACAAAAGCGCATAACTATACTGACTCACTATCGTGGCAGTCAGCATTACCAAAACAAAAACGATTCCTGTTATCGTTCGTGTCACTAATTTCTTCAAAGGATTAAATCTTTTAAGAGTTCAATAGCTTTTACCTTAAAATCCTGGTGAACCCATACTTCCACTTCTCCAATCGATGGAAATGCAGTGTCATGTTCGTTGAGAATAACACAATCAATTTCTTCGTTTTCAAGTATTTCCCTGGCTATTTCGGCCTGAAAGTTATGTTCGGTGCTATATACACAAACCCAATCCTTTTCCATAATGTAGTTTTATATCGGTTCTTCAGAAATGATTACAATCAACGATTTTGGCCCATGCATACCCATAACCAAGGTTTTTTCAATATCGGCAGTGCGACTTGGGCCAGTGATGTTACTGATTAACGAAGGTAATTTATTTTTGTACTTTATCTGTAGTTTTTCAATGGCCAGATCCAGAAAATCTGTTAATTGTGATTCGTGGGCAATAACGATGTGTGTTTCGGGAAATACATTTAGCCTGCGGCCTGAAATTTGCGCAGAACTGATCATCACGGACCCGAGATGAGCTACAAGTAATTCGCAACCCGTGAGTCCGATATTTAATTTAGTGAAAGAGTTTTCATCTGAAACTATATCAATGGTGTCTTTAAGAATATCCTGAAGAATAGGGTCAGTACAAAACAGATTGTCTTGTTTCTTTTCCTGACAGATTAATTTTACCCGATCAGCAATCTCTGATTTGGAAACACAAAAAATAACCTGACCTCCAATAAGTTCAAGATTGGTTTTAAATTCCACTTTTAACGATTCATTAAGCGGAAGGTAAATAGGAGAGGTGAAATCGGGGAATTTCACCTCGATTTCACCTCTTTTATCCTGTGCGGCCTTCAGACGGGCCAAAATATTGTTTTTTGCAGAGTCCATTAGGCTGATTCAGATTCTGCTTCTGCGATTTCTTCTTCCTTATTTTCTAGCAGGCCGGCAGCTATTTCTTTTTTTGCTTCGGCAACCATCAGGGGTTTTCCCCATTTACGTTTGCCAAAGACATTCTCAAGATCTTCACTGAAAATGACTTCCTTTTCCAAAAGTAACTCAGACAATTGCTGATGTCCTTCTTTGTGTTTTGTGAGAATATCCAATGCTCTCAGGTATTGGTTTTCAATCAGAAGTTTTGATTCAGAATCAATCAGTTCAGCAGTTTTTTCACTGTATGGTTTGGTAAAGCCATATTCGTTTTGACCTGATGAATCGTAAAAACTTATATTTCCAACCTTTTCGCTCATTCCAAAGATACTGACCATCGCGTAAGATTGTTTGGTCACTTTTTCGAGGTCGTTTTGTGCTCCTGAAGAAATACTGCTGAAAGCAATCTGTTCGGCAGCACGGCCACCAAGTGCAGAACACATCTCGTCGAGTAACTGATCTTTGGTAGTGATAGAACGTTCTTCAGGAAGGTACCAGGCTGCGCCCAATGCTTTTCCACGAGGAACAATAGTCACCTTAACCAACGGATGAGCATGCTCAAGCAACCAGCTAATGGTCGCATGCCCGGCTTCGTGATAGGCGATACGACGCTTCTCATCAACGGAAATAATCTTGTTCTTCTTTTCCAATCCACCAACAATACGGTCGACTGCATCCAGAAAGTCTTGTTTCTCAACAATATCTTTATTTTTACGTGCTGCAATCAGTGCAGATTCATTACAAACATTGGCAATGTCAGCTCCTGAGAATCCGGGAGTTTGTTTGGCAAGAAATGCAGGTTCAACTTCTGGTGAAAGCTTTATTGGTTTGAGGTGAACCATGAATATTTCCTCGCGTTCATTCAAATCAGGTAGTTCAACATGTATCTGACGATCAAAACGTCCTGCACGCATTAAGGCCCTGTCGAGAATATCTGCACGATTTGTTGCGGCAAGTATAATTACTCCTGAATTGGTATCGAAACCATCCATTTCGGTCAACAACTGGTTGAGTGTGTTTTCACGTTCGTCATTTGATCCGAAGTTTGGATTTTTTCCTCGGGCACGACCAATTGCATCAATCTCATCGATAAATACAATACATGGAGCTTTTTCCTTGGCCTGTTTAAACAAGTCACGAACACGGGAAGCTCCGACTCCAACGAACATTTCTACAAAATCGGAACCCGACATGGAGAAGAAGGGTACATTGGCTTCACCTGCAACGGCTTTAGCCAGTAATGTTTTTCCCGTTCCCGGAGGACCAACCAAAAGGGCCCCTTTCGGAATCTTTCCTCCCAGTTTGGTGAATTTAGTAGGACTCTTCAGAAAATCAACTATTTCTTCCACTTCCTGTTTGGCTTCTGCCAATCCGGCAACATCCTTAAAAGTGTTTGATACTCTCGAATCTTTATCGAATACTTTGGCCTGAGATTTACCAACATTGAAAATATTTCCGGCACCACCACCACCTGTACCTTTGCTCATTCGTTTGAATATCCACCACCAGATCAGGATAATAATGGCAAATGGCAGTATCCAGTTGAGTAATTCTCCAAGGTAGTTATGAACTGTTTTGTATTCGACACTGATTTTATTCTCCTCAGTAGCAGTGGACTGAACTTCCTGTAAGTTCTTTTCAAAAGAGTCGACCGAGCCGATTGTGAAGAAGAAGTGAGGACCTGCTTTGGCAGGAGCAGTGAATCCATTGTTCAGTTTTGAAGCATATTTGTCATAGCTGCTTTCTTTCAGGTAGATCTGAGCTTCTTTTTCATTTACAACAATGATTTTCTTAATATCGTTGTTCGGCAACATGGTTGTCTTTACATCTTTCCAGTTGGTTTCAACGGGTCCTGCACCTAATGTGAACCACTGAATAGCAAGAAAGGCAATAATTACCACCCCGTAAATCCAATAAGGATTAATTTTGGGAACCTTGTTGCCAGGTTTCAGATTGCTGAAATTCTGCTTCTCTTTATTATTTTTATTTTCTGCCATTTTATTATTAGTTATCTTCTTTTATTAATTCAATGTGTGCATCGGCCCATAAGTTCTCTAAATCGTAGAATTTTCTGGCTTCCTTTTGAAAGACATGTACCATAATGTCAGCATAATCCAGTAAAATCCAAAGTGAATTTCGGTATCCATCCGTATGCCAGGCCTTTTCGTTTATCAACTCTTCAACGGTATCCTCCACAGAATGAGCAATTGCATCAACCTGTGTATTGGAATTCCCATGACATATGATGAAATATTTACATTCGGTATGATTTATTTTAGTTAAGTCGATTTTTATTAATTCCAAACCTTTTTTTCTTTGAATTCCTTCAACAATGGCATTGATCAATTGTTCAGTCTCAGTTTCTTTAATGCTTTTGTTCATAAATATCAATTAGACCTACAAAGATAAATTTTTTAATTTATTACTTGTGATTAAACTTTTATGTCGGAATTCCTTCTTAATAAGGAAATGCAAATTTAACTTTGCTGAATGAAACAAATCATTGGAAATTCAATTATCCGACTTAAGTTGACCGACTCTACCAACAACTATGCCAACAGTCAAATAAGGGAAAATGAATTGGTTGAAGGTACGGTCTTTTTGGCATATGAACAAACTTCCGGACGTGGACAACTTAAAAATATTTGGGAAAGTGACCCAGGTAAAAACCTACTCTTTTCAATCGTTTTATATCCTGCTTTCCTTGAGATCCGTCGTCAGTTTATGCTTTCAAAAGTTGTTACTCTTGGCATTTACCAGGCTATACACAAGTATGTTGACGATCTGAAAATAAAATGGCCCAATGATATTTATTCGGGAAATCAGAAGCTTGGAGGTATACTGATTGAAAACTCAATCATGAGTGGATCACTTAAAAGTTCTGTGATAGGGATTGGATTGAACGTCAATCAAACGGTTTTTCATAGCAATGCACCTAATCCTGTGTCTTTGCGAACACTGACATATCAGCATTACGATTGTAAGACGATACTGACGGAAGTGTTATCAGGAATTGACGACTATTATGCCCTGTTACGAAATGGTGAAGAAGGGAAAATTGATCAGGAATTTATCTCTGTGCTCTACCGTTTGAACGAGAGACATTCATTTAGGGCCGAAAGGGATGTTTTTGAAGGCGAGATCATCGGAGTGAATGAAATAGGGCAGTTGATGATCCGAAAAACAGATGGTGAAATTCTTCAATTTCATTTTAAGGAAGTTGAATTCCTTCAAAATGGTCATTAGTCATTGGGAAAAAGGATAAAGGAAAAATTTCTCCCGTCGGCTAAAGCCAGACGGCAAAGGATAACACTTCGATTAGAAATACTGCTCATCCAAGATTGAGATATTCTTTGCCGTCTGGCTTTAGCCGACGGGAGAAATTATTCTATTTCCCCTTTTCCTTTTTCCTTTTTTCTCTACCTGTAAGGTAGGGCCGCCAGCATATCAGCGAACCGGTTGATGCCTTCCTCCAGTTTTTTGTTTACCATCATCTTTATCATCATACTCATTTCAGCATCCAGAGTAATTCTAAGCTTTGATTCATAATCAGATACAGGAAGCAACTGAATCCAGAAAGTGATATCCAGGGGCAGCTTTCCACTGCTTTTAACTTTGATTGTTTTGTGCGGTTCACGTTCAACGACCCTGATCTCAGCCAATCCCATTCCGGCAATCTGAAAACTGCATGAATCAGCATCAGATTCAAAGTTAGAGATTTTAATCTGGGGTACCTGTTCTGTCAGTTTTGTCAAAAGACCTTCATTCACGTATTTAGATAAGTTCTCGAAATTAGACAGGTAATTGAAGACAATTTCCTGATTTTGCTTGACAATTTTGACGTCGCTAATATATTTAGTGCTTGACATAGACTGGATATTTTGAAATAAAAAAATCCCCTTTCCACTAAGAAAAGAGGAAGTTATATTGTTTGAAAATTAACTATTTACCCCAGCTTTCAGGTTGCTCACGCCACTTGTTCAGCTTTTCAACTTCTTCAGGTTTAACGTCTCCTGACTCCAAAGCCAGATCAATCAATACCTGGTAGCGGCTTAAAGCAGTAAGTTCCAATCCTGCATCAGCGAAATTCTTGCGTGCATGTGGAAAGTTATAGGTGAAGATAGCCAGCATACCCAATACATCACCGCCAAAATTGGTAATAGCATCGGCAGCTTTCAGACTACTCACTCCGGTTGAAACCAGGTCTTCAATAATCACAACCTTCTGTCCAGCTTTCATGTCACCTTCAATAAGATTTTCAAGACCGTGATCTTTTGGTTTTGCACGAACATATATGAACGGCAATCCCAGTTCCTGCGCAACAAGCATTCCGTGAGCAATTGCCCCGGTAGCTACCCCTGCAATCACTTCTGCATGGGGATATTTTTCACGGATAATTTTACAGAACTGTTCACAGATAAATGTTCTCTCAGCAGGATACGACATGATTTTGCGGTTGTCGCAATAGATTGGTGCTTTCCATCCTGAGGCCCATGTAAACGGATTATTGGGCTGTACTTTTATAGTATTGATTTGAAGCAGTTTCTTTGTAACTTCGATTTGAATTTGTTCGAGCATCATTGTTTTCTTTTTACTAATATCGTTGACAAATGTACAAAGTTTTTTTTAATGACTCTACCATAGAGATAAGCTCCGAAGTTAATAAATCATCAAATAATAACATTGTTCAAATCGTTGAATCTGAATGTTATAGATTTGTGAATCAGTTTATCAGTGCGATTAAGTATGGCACCAAAGTTCAGGATTGCTTAATATTGACACAGGAAATCATTCCTCTCTGGGATTATTTCAGAAACCAGTTTAAAGAGATTCCTGCAGCAGGTGGTTTAGTTCAAAACAATGAAGGGCATTTCCTGTTTATCCGGCGATTAGGGGTATGGGATTTGCCAAAAGGGAAAATTGAGAAGAAGGAAACTTCAGAAAATGCTGCATTACGTGAGGTTGAAGAAGAGTGTGGTTTGTCGGGAGTGAAGATCATCAAACCGCTTGATTCAACTTTCCATATTTATAAGTCACCTTATCTGCCTGTTACGGGTAATCTAGTGCTAAAAGAAACCAGGTGGTATTTAATGAATTATTCAGGTAGTGCAACTCCTGTCCCGCAGACAGAAGAAGACATCGAAGAAGTAAGGTGGGTTACGTTATCTGAGTTGGATAATGTGATGGCGAATACTTATTCAAGCTTGCGTGAATTACTTCAAAAGTCAGTACCTCTTATTTGACTCCTGGTTTATTCGACTTTTGCATTTCCTTCATATAATCACTTTTTAACAGTTGCCCAATTTGACGGTCCAGTCCGTCAATTGGATTTAGGGCCGGCGAAAGCAATAATTTGCCATCTTTCCCGATCAGATACGAAACAGGAAAGGTCTTGACTTTATATGTTTCTTCAATATTGTTTGTTGTAGTAGTAAATACTCCAGCCCATCCTTTATAGTTTGTAAATCCTGGATTTTCAGGAATTACATTGATGATCACCAGTTTATCTTTGTAATGTGATGCTATGGTCTTTAATTCATCCAAGTGTTGCCTGCAAATCGTATTCTTCGGATCAGTAAAGTGCAGATAGATATATGTATATGGATAATCTTCGAAGCTCACTTTTTGTCCGCTTAGGTTTTTCAAACGGATAGTTGGAGGAGTTGTTCCGCTGGTTAAATAAGTCAATTCTGAGCGGATTAGCTGGGCCGTTTTCTGCTCATAGTCACTCCAACCTGATGTTTTTACCAAATCCAACATTTTCAGAATGGATGCTTTCGGGAATTGCTTGCTGTACCACGCATCATTCAACGATTTTAATAATACAAAGTGTGAAAGTTCTTTATTGAAATGCATCTGCTTTTGAAGATGTTCATCCAATTGCTGCAAACTTGCTGTGTTGATCAGATTTCTGATTGTTGTGCTTCCTGGAGCATTGGTAAGTACAGTGAAATAGTTCAGAAAAACCTGATTAAACAAGACTGCATAGGCCGCCAGGTTATAGATGGGCTGGGCAGTACTGAAATAGGATTCCATAAATGCAGGTGATTTTCCCCGATTTAAAGCAAATTCGAGTTCTGCCTCCCTGTATTTCTTGTGCAATTCAAAAAGTGCGAAGTTCGTTTTTGGGAATTCTTTGCTTAGTTTAAGTTTAACCGTATCGACCAGCGATTTGGACTGATTGGTAAAGATCTGATCAAAATATTTGTTTTCGTAATTAGTATAGGTCTGCTCGAATTGCTGGATCTGAACGTTTAGTTCATCCTTGCCTGGTCTTGAAATTCCTAACCAGAACGGATCGGGTTTCACAAAAGGATTCCGTTTTTGTGACTCAGTTAGCGTTCGTTTAGGCGGAAATACTATCTCGTAGGTTTTTCCTGGTTCAAGATAGATCATAGCATGATAACCATCAAAATCGGCAAAACAGAGATTCGTTTCAGCAAGGTCAAATTCAAGATTGAATACTCCTTCAGCATTAAATTTGATGGTGCCTAATTTTATCTTTTCTTCGGAAATGAAGTCATGTACAGTATTCAAATCAATTGAATTCAGGGCATAGTCTGTGGCTTTCCCGGTGATTTTAACCTGTGCCGACCAGGCTTTACCTGCTATTGAGAGAAGGATAAGGAGGATAAATGTTCGGAATGTATTTCTTTTCACAATGACCAGTAAAGTTACTATGGTTGTTTTTTGTTTCTATTAATGGCGAAATAACGTCAGCTATTATTTTGGTTATCCTTGCTTCTGACTTCGGTCTTCATACTTCTGACTTCGGTCTTCTTCACCTTATTTGTCAGGTTTAAATTCCGACATATTTAAAGCAGCAGGTAAAAACATACTTGCATCCCCACCATGAAGAATAATATCACGTACAATTGTCGAGTTGATTGGTGTATGTTCGGGCATAGTAAGGAGAAAAACCGATTCGATCTTAGGAAGCATTTTTTTATTAATCTGCGCAATTGCCCGTTCGTATTCAAAATCAGCTGAAGTACGTAATCCACGGAGAATATAACTGGCGTTAACTTTTTTGCAGAAGTCTACTGTCAAACCTTCATGGGTCTCAACTTCAACCCTGGGTTCATTTTTAAACACTTCATTAATCCATTTTGCCCTTTTTTCAAGTGGAAAAAATGAAAGTTTATTCGAGTTATACCCGATCATTATAATAATCTTGTCAAACAATGGAATTGCACGATTAACAATGCTTTCGTGTCCAACAGTAAATGGATCAAATGACCCCGGAAAGATGGCAATTCGTTCCATAGTATAAATTTATTGAATGTTTTGAGTCGTAAATATAATGCTTATTCAAAAACAGAAGCCATTCGGATAATTTTAATTCGATTTTATCCTGCGTTGCCGGCTAAGTAAAAAGATTAGAACTAATGCGACAACTGAAATCAACAGGCTGATTAAAATTTGGTTCGATTTGCTGCTCTCGAAAAATGAAGTTTTTTGCAATTCGGCCCAGTATTGCATACCGAACAGTACGAGGCCATTGTTGATGGCATGCCCCAAAATACACAAATAAATATTCCGGGTACGTACCATTAGGATTCCTAAAACTATACCCAGGATAAAAGTTGCAGGAAATTGCCATGGATTCAGATGAAACAAGGCAAACATCAGGGCAGAAACGAATACTGCAGTAAATTTTGAATAATTGCGCATCAACCCATGCATGATAACTCCTCTGAAAATCAGTTCTTCGACCACCGGAGCCATAATCACAACCTTTAATGCAGCGCCGTATATTCCGAAGTCACTTTCAAAAACTTTATTGAATAATTCCCAGAACCAGGCTGGTGGTGGTAGTACATTCGCAACGACAATGTTTATTTCACCAATAAGGTTTTGTGCTGCCCAAAAGAAGCATAAAACCGGAATCAGTATTAATACATTAAATAATTTAGCCGGAAAGAGTTCTTTCAATGGAACTCCTGCACGGTGGTAGGCATAGTAAAAGATAAAGACAGCAGAACCAAGTCCCAGAATGATTTTTTTGATTGGATTGTACAGATAATCAGTCCCGTTGTAATAGTCATACAGGGCAAGCGGGAAATCGACAAGGGTTTGAATGAAAGTATAGAGAACCACCAAATGAATGGCCCCCATAATGTTTGGATAATGTTTTAGTCTCTTCTCGTTCAATTGTCCAGGTTTTGAATGAGTAAATTTAGCTTTGTTTTTTTAAATATGTTGCATGAAACCCGGATTGTCGTACATAAAAATCAAAAGGTACTAAATCTTTGATGATATTCAGATCCCCGTTTGCACATCTGTTCTTCCGACTTTTCTTCTGCTCAGCTCTTGGATGGAACAGGAATTACTAAATGAATCTGTCGTACCTCTTTCATACCTCTTTCATATCTCTTTCATACCTCTTTCAGTACAAATTCGTAACAAATTCGTAACAAATTCAACACAAATTCGACACAAATACGTATCAGTACGAATTTGTTATGAATTTGATTCGAATTTGTTACGAATTTGTACTGAAAGAGGTATGAAAGAGGTATGAAAAAAGTATGATAGATTCCTATCGGGAAACTTATGGGAATAAAGTATGGGTAATGATGAAACTGAATCACTTCATATTATTAGACGGATGTATTTTCACTAATTTTGCAGTACTTGTTTTAGTTTTATACAGAAGACCCCGCATTTTTTCATGCACTATTATCTGTTTTGAATTACAGTACGAATCTGCGCTCTAAATTCTGAAGTGTTTGTTATCTGCTTATCGATTTGAAAGTTAGAGATATAAGTGGATTCGGAATGAAAATTGTTGAATAGTTGCTTATTTGTGGAAAATACTTCAAAAACTATTTGATATTTTGAATTAATTGTACTTATTTTGCGGACTGTTTGAAAAATGTGAGATTCTGATTAAAAAATAAGACAATGTCAAGAGTTTGTCAAGTAACCGGTAAAAAAGTAATGGTGGGAAATAATGTTTCCCATTCAAAGCGTAGAACGAAACGGAAGTTCCTTCCCAACCTGTTCAAGAAGAAGTTCTATCTTCCAGAAGAAGATCGTTGGATTTCGTTAACTGTTTCAGCTAACGGTATTCGTACAATCAATAAAAACGGATTGAACGCCTCCCTGATCGCTGCTAAGGAAAAAGGTTTTATAACAACTATTTAAAGCTTTAAGAAATGGCTAAGAAAGGTAATAGAATACAGGTAATCATGGAATGTACCGAACAAAAGACAAGTGGAGTTCCCGGAACTTCAAGGTACATTACTACCAAAAACAGGAAAAATACTCCTGAACGTTTGGAAAAAAAGAAATACAATGCTAACTTAAAGCGAGTTACTGTACATCGCGAAATTAAATAACAAATAGTATGGCAAAGAAAGTAGTTGCAACATTACAAAAAGGAGCCGGTAAAGGTCACGCAAAAGTGGTTAGAATGGTTAGATCCGAAAAAACCGGTGCGTATACATTTCAGGAAGAAATTATTCTGAATGATGATGTAAAGGAATATTTCAAGAAATAGACCAGATTTTCTCTATAGAAAAAAGCTTTCATCATTGGTGAAGGCTTTTTTTATTGATTCGAATATTACAGCTCTTTAAATAGTGTCATTATGGGTATTTTCGGAAGTTTTACAAGAAAGAAGAAAGAAAGTTTGGACGAAGGACTTTCGAAAACTAAAGAAAGTGTATTTGCGAAGATTGGACGCGCCATTGTTGGTAAATCAAAGGTGGATGATGAGGTTCTGGATAACCTGGAAGAGATTTTGATTTCGTCGGACGTTGGTGTTGATACTACCCTGAAAATTATTGAACGGATTGAAAAACGTGTTGCGGCTGATAAGTACATGGGTACTTCGGAACTGAATTCAATCCTGAAAGAAGAAATAACAAGTTTACTTGAAGAAAATAACAGCCGTGATGTTGCAGATTTTGACCTTCCTGTCAGCAGTGATCCTTATGTGATCATGGTTGTTGGAGTTAATGGTGTCGGTAAAACAACGACTATCGGCAAATTGGCTTATCATTTTAAAGCAGCAGGGAAAAAGGTTGTTCTGGGTGCTGCTGATACCTTCAGGGCTGCTGCTATCGATCAGTTGCAGATCTGGGCCGATCGAGTCCAGGTGCCATTGGTAAAACAGGGAATGGGAGCAGATCCTGCATCTGTTGCCTTTGATACGCTATCGTCAGCAAAAGCACAGGGAGCAGATGTCGTGATTATCGATACCGCAGGTCGTTTGCACAATAAGGTAAACCTGATGAATGAACTGAGCAAGATTAAAATGGTCATGAAAAAGGTTGTGCCGGATGCCCCTCACGAAGTATTGCTTATTTTGGATGGTTCAACCGGTCAAAATGCTTTTGAACAAGCCAAACAGTTTACCAAGGCAACTGATGTTACGGCCCTTGCGCTTACAAAACTCGATGGTACAGCCAAAGGCGGAGTTGTTATTGGTATTTCTGATCAGTTTAAAATACCGGTTAAGTATATTGGAATAGGAGAGAAGATGGATGATTTGCAGATATTCAGACGCAAAGAATTTGTTGAATCGCTGTTTAGCTAAAAAGTTAGGAGTCCGGAGACAGTAGACCGGAGAATGTAAAATGATATGGCTGGCATTTGCCGGCCTTTGTTGTGAAATAAATAGAAACCAGAACTTTGAATTGAATTTGCTGTTTAAGTTTTGGTAAATGAGTGAAGTTTAAAGAAAAAAATGAAGAAACAAAAGATAAATGTAGTGACCCTGGGTTGTTCGAAAAACCTGGTAGACTCCGAAGTTCTGCTGAATCAACTTGCAATGGATGGATTTGATGTGGTGCATGATTCGAATGATACAGATTCTGATATCGTGGTAATCAACACTTGTGGATTCATTCATGATGCCAAGGAGGAATCGGTAAACACAATCCTGCAGTTTGTGGATGCCAAGGGACGCGGTGATATTGACAAGCTTTATGTGATGGGTTGTCTTTCGGAAAGATATAAAACTGATCTGGAGAAGGAAGTTCCTGAAGTGGATAAATTCTTTGGTAAGTTTGACCTGAAAGCTTTGGTTGGAGAATTGAAAGCAACTTATCGCCCTGAATTTATTTATGAAAGAAGGATCACTACACCTTCACATTTTGCTTACCTGAAGATCTCTGAGGGCTGCAACCGTGTTTGTGCCTTCTGTGCGATACCGGGAATGACTGGCAAACATCAGTCCAAATCAATGGAAAACCTGGTCAAAGAGGCCAAATACCTGGCAAAAAAAGGTGTTCGTGAGATACTGCTGATTGCACAGGATCTGTCCTATTATGGCATTGATCTTTACGGGAAAAGCAGGTTGGCTGAACTCATACAGCAGATAGCAGAGATTGATGGAATCGTTTGGATCAGGCTGCATTATTTGTATCCTACCAAGTTTCCGATGGATATCCTTCCCTTATTCATGTCAGTTCCAAAACTATGCAAATACATTGATATTCCGCTGCAACACAGCGCCAACAATGTGCTTAAGCACATGCTTCGTCATGTGACTACTGAAGAAACAGAGGTTTTACTGCAGAAAATAAAGGAGGCAGTTCCCGGAATTGCTATACGAACAACCATGCTGGTGGGCCATCCGGGAGAAACGGATGATGATTTTGAACAACTGAAAAGCTTTGTTTCCAAACACAAGTTTGACCGTTTAGGAGCATTTACTTATTCGCACGAAGAAGGTACATATGGTTACCAAAAGTATGAAGATGATGTGCCTGAAGAAGTAAAACAAGCCCGTCAGGAAGAATTGATGGGAATACAGCAGATCATTTCTTCACAACTCAATGCTGCAAAAGTTGGACAAACTCTGCAGGTTATTATCGATCGGGAAGATGACGAATTCTATGTTGGACGTACCGAATTTGATTCCCCTGAAGTTGACGGTGAAGTGCTCATCAATAAGGAAACTCCTCTTAAAAAAGGACAATTCTGTCAGGTTGAAATTACGGGTTCCGAAGAGTTTGATTTGTATGGAAAAGTTGTTTAGCTTTGTATTAAGCTCAAACAAATTATAAACAGATGAAAACGTATCAGTTAGATATCGACGATAAATTATTGCCTGAATTTAAAAGGATTTTAAATTCATTCCCACCGAATAGTGTAAGGTTGTTTACTAAAAATGGATATGAGATTCAACTGGACAATGATGATCTTGAATTGACAGATGAATTTATAGAGGCTATTGAAGAAGGAATTGAAGAATTAGATAGAGGTGAGGGTATTACTCATGAGAATGTTGTACACGAATTACAGGCAAAATACCCTAAGCTAAAATTTTAATAAATGAGGAAGATCATTTGGTCGCCCAAAGCATTAAAAGATTACACCTTGATCATCGATTACCTTCACTCAACCTGGACTACCAAGGAAGTCCAGCATTTTATTGATGATGTTTCAACTGCCTTGTCTGTAATTGGAAAAGGTAATTTCGACTTTAAAAAAGTTGGGATTAAGGATTATCGAATGATTGTTATTCAAAAACAAGTGTCAATTATCTACAGAAGTATTACCATAGATGAGGTTCAAATCATCAGGATATGGGATAACCGACAAAATCCTGTTAAACTAAAATAGGTATAGTCTCCGATTCAACGAGCTAGAATCCTTCATTTTGTCACAGGCACTAATCTCAGTTTTTCTTCGGCAAAAAGATAGCTGGCCTTTTCAACATCCCGCCAAGCTTTAGACATTAGTTTGCATCCAATGGGATGACATCCTGCATCAGGAAAAGCAACCTTTTGTTTCATGTTTGCTGGAGTAGCAAGCTCATCAAACATTTTTAGCATGGCATCTACCTTTACGGTTGGATCCTGATGTAGTTCATCCTTGTAATAATAACCAAGGAACACAGGCATTTTGACTTTTGAAAAGGTTCGTTTGGTCATTGTCGCTTCAACTAGTTGCTGAAGGTAAACCACAGCTTCGAGTCTGTATTTGCAGTTCCAGTATTTACACTCTTCTGAGCCAAAATCAGTGTTGTTGATCCTGTAATTTCCTTTGGAAACATAGCGGCCAATTTGTAATCCCCAGGGTTTACTAAGAAGAAATGCTGCCGGATTGTTAATGGCAATGTTTGGCGAAAGCAATATCAAGCCCTCCATCAGTTCAGGAAATTCAGAGGCTAGTTTAAGCATCAATGTTCCTCCGGTGGAAGTACCCATAAGGATTATTTTTTCACCCAATTTATGAGCAATAACCAATGCGTCCTTTGATGACTGATAAAGCCTGTCAGGAGTCATATCGATCAGGGCTTCTGTCGTGTCAATGCCATGGGAGGCAAGCAAAGGAATGTATAAATTCATACCGTAACGACGTGCGAAATCAATGTGAACAGGGTTGCCTTCATACCAGGAGGCAGAGAATCCATGCAAGTAGAGCAAACAATAAGGAGTTTTATTTTTTAGACTGTCATTGGCCCATATGATCCGGCTCTGGTTATCAGGTTTAATTTTAAGTCTGGATTCCTTGTCTTTGATATAAGATTCAATCTCATTTGTCTGAAGATAATTGTTTGTAAGCTCGTTGTTTAATTTAGGTTTAGGAAACGTTGGACCGGACAAGTAGACAATACCTAAAATACATAGCAGAGAAATGCATATGAGTAGAAACTTTTTCATTGTTCTTTAGTATCAGATTACGAAATTAATGAAAATATAGTTAGTTGTCAAAGCATTAGCATAAGTTGTCCCGACTTACTTAAAAGCCAGTTGAGCAAAATCATACAGGTTAACCCTCCAGACCTGCCACTCATGTGAACCAATGGGTCCTGAAAAGGCAGTGTGAATTCCGTGTTCTTTAAGCGTTTCAACCATTCCTTTAACACTGGGATACATGGGTTCGAGGGTACCAGAACCTGCAAAAAAGAGCTTGTATGTTTGGTTGAATTTGGCAACATCCTTAAAAACACCATTGTTAGCTGTTTCTATGTCGAAATTTGTTTTCCCAAAGCCCCCGCTAAAGGAGGCAACCGTTCCAAACAATTCAGGATGATCAAAACCAATGTGAACTGCTTGCATTGCTCCCATTGAAAGGCCTGCTATAGCCCTGTTTTTCTGATCGCTCAGAGTACGGTAACCGGCATCAATCATAGGGACCAATTCTTTGGTCACCAGATCTTCAAAAAGGTTATCGTTACCCCCGGGATTATATTTATTCCCAGCCCCCTGACGTGGAGCATAACCATTATCCATAACGATTATAAAAGGTTTAGCTTTACCTTCAGCGATCAGGTTATCCATGATGAAGTTGGCTTTCCCCTGCATGGTCCATCCCAATTCACTTTCCCCAGCACCATGCTGTAGATAGAGAACAGGATACTTTTCCTTTACATACTTATCGTACCCTGGAGGGGTGTATACAAGACATTTACGTGTGGTTTGGGTTGTTTTTGAAAAGTAGTAATGCTGCCTGACTTCGCCGTGTGGCACATCTTTTGGCAGGTAAAAACTGAGCTGGCTATCCGGGATTTCGATCATGCTGGTCCATTTGCCCCATCCGAAATAATGAGAACTATTGGGGTAATCAACCTTTGCCCCATCAACACTGATGGTGTAGTAATGCATGCCTGTACGGCAGGGTTTGGTGGTTAAGGTCCAATTTCCGTCAGTACTCTTTTCAAAGTTATACTC
>TBL_comb47_HYPODRAFT_10000819_pt1 | contig 40863 bp, 65 predicted proteins | sample TroBogypolimnion_40_FD_10682 | JGI IMG/M metagenome (IMG submission 10682)
TCTGTTGTGGCGCGATTGGTTTGGCAGTGATTCGCGATTGGTTTGGCAGTGAAGTTGTTCACAAAAAAGGCGGGTCCAGCAGGGTTAAAGCCCCGTTGAATCCGCCTTTAAATCGCGTAGGTACTGATAATGATTGTCGTTATTATCAACCTTTTCTCACTGCTTTATTTCGTGTTTACCGCTCACACCCTCCAGGGCAGCTTCCAGCAGCATTTTTCCGACTTGGCCGGGCATCCCTACACCATTAAGAAGGGGCTTTAAAAAGCATCCTCGCCGGTGTCACTCCCAGGGTTAAAAGGACAGCCTGAGTCCGCCGCGGTAGTTGCTCGCAGTGGCTGTGAGCTCCACTCCGAGATAAAGATATTGCCAGGCTACTCTGGGCCTCAGCTCTACCCCCAACACGGTCGCTTCAGCTGGCAGGATAGCGCTGATGATCGGGTGCACCAGGAGCACGGTGCCGAAATAGCCACGGATAGCATGGTCGGTCGGCGTGCGGCCCAGGATCGGGTTGAGCTCGACCATTTGGCCGTGGTGCCTGATGTCTCTTGTCTGCCCCCAGTCAACAACCGTGAGGCCGGCAGATGCGACCTCGCGTACGGTGTCCATGGCGCTCCAGCTCCAATCTGCCGCGGTTGCGGGACGAGAGCGGAACAAGAGCGCCATGGCGCAAATTAACAGCAGGATGACCAGCCGGCTCACTGGAAGTAGAGCATGCCGCGGGTGGTGTTGCTGATCGTCGGTTGGGTAATGGTGAGCGTCGCCCCGTTGCCCGATGCGGTCGCCGAGGTCCAGGTGTACAGGCCGTAAATGTGGCCGGACGCCGGGTCATAGAGCACCCCGCAGTCTGCGGTGATCCCCGTCGAGTCGGTTGCGGTCCAGACAAAATTAGCGCCGGCCGCGCACGACATATCGGCAGCAGGAGCGGTGATGGGGGAGGTTGCCCCCGACGTGTAGGTAAGCGCCAACGGGTACACCGCTAACCCTCCGGCAGTGTAGCCATGGGCTGCCGTGATTTCAGTAAATGAACTGAACGCTGCCGTATTGGTATTGACGGTGGTATTCGCAGACTGGAGCCCCAGGGCAAATTTCACATTCTTGGATGCGAGGCCGAAGTTCACTGCATCGTTCTTGGCCTGTGCGCCCATTCCGGCGGTGAATGCGGCAAACGAACTGGTCGAGCAGGCCAGTATGCAGACGAGGGCGAGGAGGATGCTGAGCTTTTTCATTTTGATGCTCTCCTTTGGGCGGGTAATTATCCCGCGGTTACTATCTGACTGTGATGGTTGCCGAGGTAAGCCCGTTGACGGTCGTGCTCGATACGTCGCACTGGTGAGCTGCGCCAGCTGATCCGCCCTGGCCGATCTGTTGGGGTTGCGGCTGCACAGTGGCGCAGCCAGTTAGCGCTAGGACCGAGAGAATGATGAGTTTTTTCATGTAGCCTCCTTTTTACTTCATATGGATAACTGCCGACTGAATCCGGTTAGTTGGGGGAAGAGATTGCTGTCCTGTATTAATTGTGAGGCCATTTGCCGCACTATAGGTAACGGTATTCCCATTGGAATAGGTCAGAACCGTGTCAAAGGATGTCTCCCAATCCCCAACTATATTTCGCGTTGGAACTTCAGCAGGTAGATTTGCATATTGGTGCAGGACCTCAAGGATTTGACTCTCTGCAGCCGCAAACTGGTCTGCAAACCACTGTCCCCATAGCAGCACCCCGTTTATATCTGCGATGTGCATCAGGATATACTGTGTAAAATATATATTCCCCCGCCCATAACCAAACTGAATATTTAGCAGATTTTCAATTACAGCAGTCGTGGTGTGAGATGCGGGCGTATCAGGCACTACATTACCTTCGCCATCATCACTTCCCGGAGAATACTCTTGCTTAAAAGGGTAAGTGGTCCCAATACCACAACAATCAATTACTTTGTTAGGGGCATGCGCCATTGCGAACTTATATCTGTCCTCCGCAACAGTCTGATAAACATCATCCCCGATAAAATAAAAATCGTTTGTCCTAAATGAATCTGACAGAGACGAAAGGTATGCCTGGCCCACCTCAACAAAAAAGGTAGGATCAAGGGCCTTAATACTGTCGATTATCTTTTTGACGGAAAAATAATTGTCAATAGACGGGGCGACACCGTCTATCTTGACATATTTAAACCCCATACCAACGAGGCTGGATGCTATAAGGTTAGGGTCACCGCCTGTTAGATTGATCCAGCAACCAGGGATATAACCTTTGTCTTTAGCCCACTGAGCTAGATTTTTACCTGTGCCCCTATAGTTAGCAAAAGAACTGCCGGTATCTATCGCTACACTATATTCCCATCCACCAGTTGTGCTGTTAAATCGTATTGCACTCGCGTCAAATAGAAATGTTGAAATTGGATAGCCCTTGCTGCTAAGTTCCAATTCATTATTATAAAAATCATCTTGTTTAAAACCATAGGTAAAACCATTGTAATAACCGGTAGTACCCGTATATGGCCATGCCATGTAGGTAATGCCAAGTTGCCCCTTGGTATACGCAAGAGTCCCACGGTCCCTCTGAGTCCACTTACTGAACTCCATACATCCGCGATATGACGGGACTAAAGTAACTATCCCGCCGCCAAAGCGTCGATAAACAATTGTTGAGATAGCATTTGCGGTAATCGTGGCGGTAAAGCCATTGTGCATGACTTCATTTTGGTCGTCGTACCATGACCATTCCAGCAAACAATAATCATCCGAACTGGCATCATAGTTTGTGCTGGTCGGATCTAAATACTGGCAAACCCCCACATTATCGTTGCTGTAAAAGTTATGACCCGCCATCCACCCCGATGTTGGGTTGCTGACAGGTTGGCCAATAGGCGTCCATACGCTCATGGGGGTCTGGACTGCATAGGTATCTAAGAAACTGGCATATCTTGTCTGAGCGTTTTTACCAGCAACCATGTTAAGCACATTAGCCACATGGTCAGCCCCAGAACTTTCTGTAATTACTTTCCACTCGAAGAGCGGCCTACCGTCATAGAACCTAAAGCGGAGAGAATATGTGTACTGAGCCCCAGAGTCGTTAGTCGGCTTCCCTTTCAGATTGAGCGTTAGCTGAAAGTAGGTCCCGTAATGGTCGGTCCCTATACTCTGGGCGTAAGGCGTAGTCTGGAATCCAGTAACGAAACAACCGCTTTGGCTAAAAAATGAGTTTTTCTGAACGGTAAACTGGTTTGCAACCGTCATCACGGTATCAGAGACGTGTCCTGAGATAAGTGAGCTGATCGCGTCTTTGCTAATGGTGACAGTCTCCTGCCAGCCATTAATTGTTATAGTTGAAGTGGTTTCGCTTAAAGCTATCATGGCCCGGTCACCTTTATGTCATCCACAAATCCGGTGTAAAATCCAGTCGGACCGTACCCCGTTACGGCTTGCACCATAATATCCTTATTTGTTGCGCTCTGCGCCTCAGTAACAACTAAAGAAATGGTATGCCACGCTCCATCTAAAACCGGAGCACCACCGCCTGAAGGGAAGTCTGAACCTCGCCCGTGGTACCCGATACCAATAGAAAGACCGGCTGTAGCTTTGTAACGGAAGGTCAAGGTTTGCCCAACTGTTAGCGTAATGTTCTTATGCAACTCTGCTGTGCGTACTTGGTCTACATCACTCCATGTCTCTGAGTTTTCGTCATAAACGCTCTGTGTGATACCAGAGTAGTTTATATAGACGGCTTTATTAGTGCCAGAGCCATCATCAACTCCGTAAGTACAGTTAGTGAGCGTCCAGCCTTCAGAGCTGGTGCTAAAGTAGTCAGGATCGGGTATTACAACAGACCGCGATAATGCGCTTAGCCCCCCAGCAGCTCCAGTCCCCATCAGCGCGACAACAGGATAGCCGACGGCCCCAGTGGCAGTAACAGAGGATGCCCCCCCAGCCGCACCGTATCCGGTAAGTACCGGCGAGGTAACGTGTAATGCTGAAACCGACAGGCCCCCGCCACCACTGCCAGAACCGGCTCCCACTAACGCGATCGCACCGGTAGCCTGGGCGTTCGCAGTAACGCTTCCGGCGCTGCCAGAGGCGCCTAATCCGGAAAGTGCCGCCACGGCGACGCGCTGTGCCGATATGGAGAGAATGCCGCTCCCGCTACCAGCACCAGCTCCAGCCAGCGTAATGGTACCGGCTGCCTGGGCGGCTGCGGTAACAGCCCCGGTCCCACCTGAGCCCCCCATGCCTGATAAACTCCCAGAACCAAAGACCAGCCCTGATGCGGTCACAAGACCATAGCCGCCGCTAACACCACTCGGCACCAGGGCTGCCGACCCGTTAGAGATACTAGGTGCACCTGCGGTCGCTGTGAGTAGTCCCGCGCCTCCGGCAACTCCCTGGGAGTCCAACGGGAGGCTGATGATCTGTAGGTAATCGCTATCCAGCGAGGCCCCGCCGTGCGCGCCTTGACCGGTAAGAGAAATCGTGCTACCGCCCGCACCCACCGTTGCGACGGACAGCGCTCCATATCCGCCTGCAGACCCGACCCCGGTGAATCCCTGCGATACGCTAGTGATCGTTAACGTCGTGCCTACCACGGATAGGCTGCCCGCCTTCCCGGAAGCTCCGCCCCCTGAGACGCCGCGGCTGACCGGGCTGGCGACCGCAACCGTCAGCCCGCCCGCGCCCGTCGCCGCCCCGTACCCAGGCACGCTCCTGGTGACGACCGGGAACACCAGCCCCGACGCGGTCAGCAGGCCGTAGCCTCCGGCAGATCCGCTGCCCAGGAGGTCGGCTGATACACTGCCCTCTACCGGCGGCGTCAGCTGGATACCGTTCACCGATACCGGAATGCGCCCGTTGACAGTGTAGGCCTGGCGGCCATTCACGGCAAAGGTAGCATGCCCGGGACCGGCGGCCCCGACCAGCGCCAGCAGCAGGGCAACGAGTATGTTGAGGCGTCGCGTCATATCAGAGCCCGAATACGTAGGTGGAGGGCGATATCGAAAGCACGTTGGGTGCCGTGAGCGTGCCGATCGCGCTCAGGTAGTTCCCAGCGGAGGGCGGCGTGGTCACCAGGGCGCCGGCTGTCGTGGAGCTCACGTACACCGTGGCACCGATGTTGCCGTTGCCGATGGTACCCGACGCCACGAACGTCCCGCCGGCCACGCAAGTAGTGGCCGTGGTCGCTATGCAGACAGCCGGCAGGGTTGACAGCGAATTGGCCCTCGCCAGCGCCAGACCGCTCGTGCCGAGGTAGTAGGCGCTGCCGACGCTCAGGCCGGTACCGGGTATGGCGGTTGTGCCAGTCAGCACGGTGCCGTGCGCGGCAAGGGGGATCAGCAGGGCGATCGCAATCAATAGGCATTTCATCATACGGTGTTTACCTCCAATTCCCACATGTCCTTACCGTCGGCGGGGTTGACCCCGGTGAAGCGGGCCTGAATCTGGCATCGTTTGCCTGATCCGTTCAGGTCAGTTATGATTCCAATGTCCAGCAGGCTGTTCAGGAACGCGGCAGTGACCGGCGTGCCCTTCTGGCCGGTGAGAGGGTCCCCAGGGTGAAACAGGCCATCAGGGGTGTCGGGTCGTTGCACTGGTCTCCTCCCTCAGTATTTGATCGCGTAAAATATCGCGATGTTGCGTGGTCGGTTTTCGGGCGCGGTCCTGACCACCAGGGATGAGTCAAATGTGGTCCCAGTGGCGCTACCTCCCTTGTCGAAGGCTGACACCGATATACCATTCTCCTGGAACGGCCCGGTACCACCGTTACTGGTAGCCAGCGTTCCGGCGATGGGCTGCTGGGCGTCCAACTGCTCGGCCCCAAATACCCGGCCGGTGTCGATACCCCGCCCGTTATCCCAGCCCCGAAGGAACTCTCCGCGCAGGTCGGGCAGATGAAATGTGGTGACGTTATCGCCCGCTCCCCAGGTGCTGCCGATCGCGGCGAACAATGCCGCGTAGGTGGTACGCGATACGACCCTGCCGTCGCAGGGGAGCCAGCCGACAGGCGAGGTCGGCATGGCGAACGCCTGCAGAGCTCCCGGGGGGGAGAGCTGCGCCGCGGTCTGCCCGCCGACGGTTAATACGTTGGTGACAAGCGGAGGCTCGTAAAGAGTCAGCTGGTAGTGGCTGCCGTTGTAGGCCACCCCGATGATCTGGTTTGCGAGCAGATCGCCGGCAGCCATGGAGGAGCCGTCCCGATGCACGATTTCGACCGGCGCCAGGCCGTTAATGGCCAGGGTCGTCGGCCCGGTATTGGGAGAGGCAACCTTGAGGTAGACCGGCATTCCCTCCACGTGGGCTACGAGAGCGGGTGCCAGCGTTATGGCGATCGCATTGGCCGCTCCGGTATCGTGGGCATAGTCGAGCACTCCGGAGCCGTCCACGTTTTTACCGTCGTGCCGGTGCAGGTTGACGGCGTTAAGGAACGTTGCCGTGACGCGCGTCCCGGGAGAGCGGGTAGCCGCGTTGCCATCGACAAAGGTCGTCTTGTCGGCCAGGGCAATTCCACCCAGGAGCTGCAGGGCCAGGCAGAGAGTAAGCAGCTGTTTAATCATGGTTCAACCCCCATTAAATATAGGTGTAATTGAGCTGGATATGCGCCGGCTTAAGGTCGTCCAGCAGCGCTTCAAGGCCAGGACTCGCCAGCGGATCCGGTACAGCAACTACTACAACGTTCCAGATCCAGGGGAGCACCGCATCCTCCTGGGAGAGCGTGTCGCCGGCGTTGCCTAGGCCCGCTGAGAAGTCCTCCCAGGGCTCGCCGTCGATCAGCTCGTCGCCGGCACAGAGCCAGTCGGCCATGGAGGGCGTGTAGTCCTCAATACGAATCTGGTAGCCAAGCGCCGCGGCTCGTGCCACGAAGTAGGGCTTCTTGATGTCCCCGCGCACTGGCACCAGCTTGATCCGGCCGTCGGTCGGCGGAGCAAGGGTGTCGATATCGTTTATGATGAGCTGGCGCTGCGCCTCAATATCACCCTGCACCAGGTCGAGCTGATCGCCCTCGACGCTGAGATCGGACTCGGAGACCCCGCCCAGCTCAACCGGTATCAATCGCTTGAGGATATCCCTATGTGACATTGATCGCTCCGGGCCGGATTGCCTGGTAGGCGGTGGTCGGCACATCGGCGGCAGGCGTTGCAACCGGGGCGCTCCCCGCTCCGCCGCCCAGCGCCAGGGTCTTCAACTGGTCCAGGTAGAGCGTAGCTCCGGGCTCCATAGCGCTCAGGTAGGCGGTCACGTCGAGCGTAGCCGAGGCCGCGGGATAGTCGGCCTGTACCCGGACGATGTTAACGTCCTGGGGCAGCAGCTCGATCGGCAGCACCCGCAAGAACTTGACATCGTTGGGGCAGATGTCGACGATATAAGCCCGCACCAGGGCGCACAGTTCGGCGCTGGGGATCTCCGAACCAGTCACGGCAGCGTCGGCCTGGATGACGCAGTCGGTGGTACCTGGCCCCTGCCCTAAAGGGATGCACCAGGCCTTTGTGACCAGGGGTGAGGCTTCCCGGCACCAGCGCGGGTAATCATGTTTGTTCCCCCCCGCCGGCGGATGCTGGATATCGTCCTGCACCCGCGCCTTCTTGGAGGCCTTCCCCTCACCCGCGATTACCTGGAGCCTGCGCACCGCTATGTAATGGTCCAGGGTCTCCTCGTCAGCCGTATCGACGAAGCGCTGCGCGTCCACATAGGCGCCGTCCCGGTTCAGCCCCCAGATCGCCGCGGCCAGCGCCGCGGACTTGATGAAAACCGGGCTTCCTTTGGAGACGTCAACCGTGGGATCCTGCCCCTGGTGGTCCAACAGGATCCTGGCCAGTATCGTGTCGAATGAGTCGTTAAATGCCATCTAGACCACCTTTACGAATTTATCGTAGCTGACCGTCTTGCCGTTCGCCCCGGTGATCCGGCAGGCCAGGCGGACCCGGAAGCGGTCCCCGGGAACCTCCTGGGCATCCACCTCGATCGCCGTGGCCCGCCTGTTATCCAGCAGCCACTGCAGGGCGTCGCGGCAGTCCTGCTGCAGCAGCTGCACCAGGGCCGGGGTATTCTTCATGTTCGGCCGCTTCCGGAGCCCGAAGGCCTGGTCGAACCACCAGGAGCCCCGGGGGATGTTGAGCGAGAGCCAGACGTTGTTCAACAGGTCGCTCCCGGAGCCCTCGGTGTAGCTCAGGTCGGCGCCGGTGCCGTTGGGGGTGATGGTGTACATTACTGCTGCACCTCATCCGCGCAGGCCAGCTCGCGCGCCTTATCCGCCAGGATCTGCTGTATTTTACCCAGAGCCGCCGTGTACTCCTCCAGCTGCCGCAGGTAGGTCGCATAGGGGACGACGTAGGTCTGGATCTGCAACTTGATCCAGTGGATGGTGGTGGCCAGGTCCGTGGGCGGCACCATCATCTCGGCGAGCTCCTGGCTCTGGTCCTTGCAGTCCTGTATCGCCTGCTTTATCGAGTCGATAGCGCTCTGCGCCGCCTCTGCGAGGCCCTTGCAATCGGTGGCCCCCTGCATGCGGGCCGTTACGGAGTCCAGATATTCGGCCATCAGTCGAGCCCCACTATGATCCCATCGCGCACAGTAACCACCTTGCCCAGTTTATCCACGAACGTGCCGCTCTTGCCGGTGCCGACCTCGGCGTGACCAGTAAAGACCGCATAACCGTCGGTGGTGATCTGCCCCGACTGGATCAGGATGCCCCCTCTGGAGAGATGCACCTTCTGCCCCAGGTCGTCGTACAGGGCCACCTCGCCCTGCTCCACCCGCAGCCGGTAGCGGCGATCGTCCGAGGCCAGGGCGATGACCAGGTTACCCTGCACCTGGTACACCATCTCGGCGCCCGGCTGGGGCCGCGAGGTCAGGCCGTAGTGCTGCAGGTACTCCCGATCCTCCACGTCGATCATGCCGGTCGCCGAGAAGCGTTTAACAACCCCTTCAAGGCAGCTTTTAAGGAGGCCCCGGATCATCATTTGCCGTGCCCCCCGCCCTTCATCGGCAGATCTTCGACGATCCCCGGCAGAGACAATTTCAGGGTCGTGGTCGGGCCGTCGTCTTTGGAGAGCCGGAAGGTCCGCCCGGTGATCAGATAGGTGCCGGAGACGCCGTGCACCTCGTCGCGCAGGGCCACCAGGCGGTTCATGTTGTAGTTTTTCCCCGTTTGGGAGTGGCGCGGCATCTCGTAGGTCAGGCGCTGCGCCTCGTTGCGCATGCGCTCCAGGACCAGCCGGGCGTGCTGTTGCGGGCTCTGACTGTCGTGGCTGGTTGCCTGTACGAATGCCTTGTAAAACGGGAAGGCCGGGTCGCTTACCGTCGCCTTCACCTGGGTCTTGGTGGCATCCAGGTTATCCAGATCCTGCCCCTGTACCTGGCCGATCACCGTCACCCGGGAGTACCCCTTGGAGATGTTCTCGTCCACCTCTCCGGAGAGCGCGTTGTTGCCGAGCCCCTGCCTGTTGAAGGCGATGTTAAATTCGATCTCCCCGCCGGTCACCGGGCGGTCAAAGATGAAGGAGCCGTCCGGAAGCCCGTAGAACATGACGCCGGAGGCAAGCGCATAGGTCTGCAGGGCCTGGAACACCGTCATGCCGGGTGCCATCTGGCGCAGGGGCTGCGGGGTGTCGAAGAAGGCCAGGAAGCTCGCCGAGCCCCGGCGCCGGCGCGTGTCCAGCTTGCCGGTGAGGCCGGTCTGGCCCGCGATCAGCTTGCGGTTGATGAAGGGGAGCGCCGGGCGGCCGGTGGCGTGGTTCGGACCGATCAGCTGCTCGGCCAGCTGGCCCAGGGTCTTACCCTGGACCGTGACGAATTCCTCCACGTAGGCGTCCACCAGGATCCCCATCAGGTCGCGCCCCTCGATGACCTGCTTGCTCCCCTTCTTGTCGGTGCGGCGCAGGCGCCGGTCCACGATCCCGGTGAGCTCCAGCTGGTCGTTTACGTAGAGCCGGCACTGGGCCCCCTTGCGGATCTCCAGCTCCGGATTGGCGAGCTCGATGCTGAAGGCGTGATCGGCCAGGTAGAGGTCGGTGCCGACGGAGTAGTTCAGGAAGTGCGAGACCTTCTGCCAGGTTGTGCCGTCGTTGGAGAACTCCAGGTAGATGCGGTCCTTTTTCATGCGGCCCCCCGGTAGACGAGGAACTGGCCGCTGGCAAAGCTCGGATTGCGCAGCCCCGGGTTAAGCGCCATGATGCGCGCCGCGTCGCTGTAGGGGAGCCCGTAGCGCAGGCAGATCACCTGCAGCGGGGTTGCGCCGTCGACCTGCACCGTCACCACCTGTTCGGTCCCCTGCTTTACCCGGGAAGCGGAGTCCACCAGCGCCTGGGCCATCTCCTTCAGGGTCTGCATGGAGCGGGCCGCGTTGACCCCGGCCTGCAGCAGGGTCCTGGTGGTCGCCAGGGTCTCCTCCAGCTCCAGCACGTTCATGGGCTGCACGTCGAGGAGCGCCGGCGGGGTGTAGCGACCCAGGGCGTCGAAGACTGAGGCGGGCTGCGCCTGCTGCAGACGGCGGGCGTCCTGGTCGGCGGCGTAGAGATAGCCGGTCTCCAGGGCCAGGCGGCGCGAGGCGGCCAGCTGCAGGTGCTTCATCAGGACCGTCTTGGCGCCAACGCGATCGGCGGGGAGCAGGCTGTCCAGGTCGGTCGCGACCTTGGCCAGACCGAAGGCCAGCGAGGCGTGGAAGCGGGCCGGGAACCGTGCCAGTCCGTCATGGAGCCGGGCCACCCGCTCCAGGCAGCGGTCCACGATCCCCAGGATCCGGCCCGGAAGGTTGGCGGCGTAGCTGAGCGTGGCTGTCAGGGAATTGATCGGCTGGGTGACTTCGTCCGCGTAGGCCGAGAGCCGGGCAAGCCCCGCGTCCAGCTGGCGTATAAAGGACCTGGCACTAGGAGTGCTCCAGGCGAGCTGGGCCAGCAGGCCCTGGCCCGGGTCGAACTCCCGGTCTATGTCGAGCCCGACCTCTGCCAGATCGGCTGCCAGCTCAATGCCCTGCTGGTCCAGGCTCGCGGAGAAGGCGCCCTCTAAGGCACCATCCACCGCGTCGGAGCTGGAGGCCTCTATGGCGTTCAGGCCCTGCTTGACGAAGGAGAAGTCGACCTCGGCGGTACGCAGCCGGTCGTCGTGACGCGTGTCCACCGACTCGACCATGCCCCGCATGATGCCGTATTTCGGGTGCAGCAGCTCGTGGTCGCCGCCCCCCTTGAGCTTGTTCAGCAGGGTGATGTGGTCGTTATAGGTGGACTGGGCGGCGTTGTCCCAGAAGTAGCAGCGGACCTTGACAGTCCCCGCCTTCTGGCCCAGGTTCTCCAGGTCGGCGCCGTCCACGTAGGGGTACTCGTAGCGCACGATCGCGCTCTCGAAGTGGTCCGCAAGATCGACCAGCTCCAGCTCGATGCCGTCCAGATATCCTGTCTGAGTCTCGACGTTCATCAGTGGCTCACCATCATGCCGTCAAAAAAGGCACCCCGCGGCAGAGCCGAGACGCGCGTGTCCATGCTGTCCGACCGGGCGAAGACGCGGCCGTTGCCGTCAATCTGCAGGTCGATCTTGATGTCGTTGCGGACCCGGCCGTTGATCCCCATCACCTGGTACTCGCGGCTGCCGCGCTCGATCGTGCGGGCGCCCCAGCCGTTCTCCCGGGCCTGATCTCCGATGATCTTGGAAATAAAGGGGGCCGCCACGGTACCCGCTACCAGTCCATTGGCCGCAAAGGCTGCCAGCGCGAACTTGCGCCCCACGCCTGCCGCAGCGCCGCCTGCCGCTCCGCCGGCCACCTCTGCGCCGGCACCGGCTGCGCCGAAACCGCCCGGCCAATTGGTGACGAAAACCGGCTTTACCCCGGTGGCCGCTTCGACCGCCTTACCCTCGGCAAGACCGATCCCCAGGGAGGCGAAGGAGGTGCCGCGCAGCCCCTTGAGCACCTTGCCGCCGTACTTGCCGGCCATGGCCAGCTGGTACAGCCCGTAGCCTCCGGCGAGCCCCGCTACTCCGGACAGCCCGTAGGAGACCGTCTTGGCAAGAGCCGGATGCTCCTCGCTCAGGAATCCGACGACGGCGACCAGATCATTGGCCCGCTTCAATAGGGTCGTCATAGGCCCCAGCATCGGGTCGAAGAGACTGGCGAGCGTGGTCTTTGATGAAGTCCCTAGAGACGCTACTACGGCATTGAACCCTTTGAGCCGCTCGATCATCTTCTCCTCGGCGCCGGCGACCTCCAGCACCTTTCCCTTGACGAACTCCCAGGAGCCGGTTCCCTTGCTCATCAGCGCCATGGCGGCCAGGCCGCCCTGCTCTCCGAAAATCTTCTCCAGGATGAACATGCGCTGCTTGGTGTTGTAGCTCTCCATGGAGGTGCGCAGGCTCTTGATAAGCTCCTGGGTGGGCTTCATCTCTCCCTTCTTGTCCCAGAACTCCAGCGGGGCCTTGCCCTTGCCGACCAGGTCCGCGTTAACGGCGCCCATGACGCGCCGGCTGATGCGCGAGGCGCCGGTGAGGCGCCCATAGAAATCCTTCAGGTGCGTGCCGGCCATGCTCCCTAGCTGCCCCTGCTCGCCCAGGACCGCCAAGCCGGTCAAGAGATCCTCCCAAGGCACGTGGAAGTTCTTGGCGACGGGCGCTACATAGGGGAGTGCAGCGTTCAGGTCTCCAGGCTTCATGCGGCCGCTCATGACGTGCTTCTGGATCACGTCGGCCACCTCGCCGTACTGGCTCCCCTGAAGGTGATAGGGGATGCCGAGGTTGAGCAGGGCGGCCGAGGCCTCCTCTGGAGCAGTCTTAGTGATGGTAGCAAGCAGCATGGCGGCCCGCGCCGCACCGTTACCGACCACGTCCTTGAACTCCAGACCGGAATTTAAAAGCTCCTTCTCCTGGTGCACTACGTCAACCGCAGAGAACGGCGTGAGCTTCTGCAGGTCGATCGCCGTCTTGCGAACCTGGCCCAGTTCCTTGTTGAGCGTCGCCGCGTCCTTACCGGAGCGCAGCAGGCTCATGCGCACGTCGATCATGGAGTCCTGCAGATCGGCGGCGGCAGCCACCCCGGGCTTCATCTTGTTGACGGTGTAGTTGGCGACGGCGATCGCCTTCAAGCCCCGCGTGGCGTGGCGCTCCATCAGATCGAAGTCCTTGGCGATCTGCTTGCCGGCCTCACCCAGCTGCAGGATGCGGTTCTTGGCCTGCGACGCGACGCCGGAGAGCATGTCGATCATGGTGAGCTGCATGGCCAGTTTGAAGGTATCGCCCATCCCCGTCCCCTTACTTCTTCTTGCGCTTGCGTTTGATCCTGTGGGTGGTGCCCGGCTTACTGGTGATCTGCTCCTGCAGCTTCGTGTACGCCTTCAGTATCCCGTTCACTTCGCCCGTGCTCTTCGCCAGTGTCTCCGCCTCCGTGTAGCCGATCTTCTGCATGACCAAGAGGTCGATCCTCCACGGCTGTAGCCGCGTTTCGAAACTCAGACCTCCGGGCTTCCAGGATGGAGTTGTAGGCCAAGAGCACCCGGCCGTCACGCGGGTGCAAGGCCTCGATCATCTCCGGAGAGACCGGGTGCACCTGGGCCGGCGTCACCAGCGCCGGCTTGATGCCGCGGGCCTCGGCGTATTCCTCCACCAGCTCCGCGAAGTCCTCGTCGTGCTCCATCCGGGCCTGAAAGAGCCCCGGCACGGTGATCCGGACCGCCATCTTGGCGGCCGAGAAGTAAGCGTCCGACTCCATGCGGCTGTGGTCCAGCCCCTTCAGGTCGGTGGCCCGCAGGGTATGCCCGAAGGTTTCCTCCTCTAGGAGGATCTCGGTAAATTCCGTCTTGCCGACCAGGATGCCGACGGGCAGGGTGATCTTTTCGCTGAACATGGTGCTGGCTCCTTACGCGGGGTTGCGGTCTTCGGCGGAGAGCTCGATGTCACGCACCGTCTCGGAGCCGTCCTTGTAGGTCTCGCCGCCGATCTTGGTGCAGTAGACTCCGGAGTAGACCCGGCGCATGCCGGCACCGTAGCTGATGGTGAGGGTGCCGTCGGCCACCTTGGAGAAGTCGAATTCCGGGGCGTCCTCGGGGATGACGTATTTGACCTTGATCCCCTGGTAGCGACGGGTGACGGCCATGTGCCCGGTCTTGTGCATCAGCGGGACCGGCTTGGTCTGCTCCACCTCGGGCTCGGTGATCTCGGTGAAGTCGTCGATTTCCTCGTTGTCGACGGTCAGGGTGCAGCGCGATACGAATTTTCCCATGGTTCAAACCTCCTTAAAGCCGGGTTATAGGTAGAGCTCGATGGTCTCGTCCAGGATGTGCAGACCCGGCACGTAGGGGGCCGGGATGGTCACCTTGAACCAGCCGGCGGGGCGGTCCTGGGGGTTGGCGGTCACCTGCAGCCGGTCCGCGTAAACGTCGATATCCATCAGGATCTCCGCCCGCTCCAGCTTCTTGAGCGCTGTGTAGATCAGGTCCCGGTAGCCGGCGGCGCGCGCTGCCGTGCACTTCCGCGGCTTGGGTATGGCGCGTACCACGTCCCGCACGTAGTCCAGGATGGGGATCGGGTTGTCGTCCAGGAGCGTATCGTCGGGGGTGCCGTCGGCGGCGGTCAGGTAGGTGGTGACGGCGCGCACGATGTGCAGCTGGTTGTCGTTGCCAACGGAGAGCGGGGTAAGCGCATTGTGCAGGCAGCTCTCCTGTTCGGTCCTGGAGAGCCAGTCGCTCGGGTTGGGCGGAACCAGGAAGCCGGGGAGCAGGTCCCCGTCCAGCGGCAGCGAGGGGTCGTCGACCGAGGCGCGGTAAGCGGCGAAACCGGCCGCGAGCTCGCAGGCCAGAGCGCGATTACCCCGGGAAAAGGGAGCCACGAAGCGCTCGAAGTTGAAACCGGTCGCCAGCGTGATCGCCGCGGCGAGGGTCCCGGTTGATCCGAAGACCCCGCGGGCCCCGCGCTGCTCGATCTTGCCTGAGACGCTGTCGATGTGGGTCTTCAGGAAGCCCAGGTTGGTGGCGTCGGCAAACTGAGTGGCGATCAGCTGGTAGCGCACCGGAAAGACCACGCCCAGGGCGCCCGTGATGTCCGGGTCTCCGGCGCCGTTGGCCAGGGCGACGATCGCACAGGTGACACCGGCCGGTAGCAGCGCGCCGCGCTCCAGGGCGACCAGCAGGCCGTTGGCATAGGTCCCCTTGTTCTTGGCGGTGAGGGTGACGACCGCGGCGACCGCGACCGCGCTGACCGGCAGGTCGGAATAGGCATTGATGGCGGCGGCCAGGGCGGTGGCGATGGTGCCGGCCGCGTCCCCGTTGGCGATGGCGATCTGTACGTTCTTCTGGCCGATCCAAAGCGAAAGGAGCCCTGCGGCTGTGGCCGGACCGGTGAGGGTGATCGTGCCGGTGGCGAGCACTCCGGCGCCGGCGTCATCCAGGGCGATCGCGGTTAGGTCGAGCAGCTGGTTCGCCTTGATGGCGGCGCGGCACATGAGGTGCAACGGGGATCCGGCGCCGAAGTACCCCGCGGCGTCGGCGTCCGAGAAGACGGAGGTGGCGACCAGGGCGGCGACCGTGCCGGCTGCCCGGCGCTGGCCGATCAGCAGCACCCGCTGGGGGTTGGCCGGCAGGTTCCGGTTGGCGAGCGAGGTATCGTAGCCGACGTAGGTGCCCGGCTTGCGGGTCGAGCTGGCGAGCGTGTTATTCATGGGCCGTGGCCTCCTTCGTTTTGGCGGTTTTCTCGGTTTTCTCGGGGGCTGCTTCGCAGAGGATCAGCGACCCCTCTTCGATCAGCCGGCGGTAGAATGTGCTGTCGGGGACCGCGCTCCCCCCGGTGGCGTCGATGATGTAATCACGGTGGCGCCCTTCCTTGGGGCAGATCTGCCCGGGCGGCGTTTTGACCTGGATGGTGTCCTGCATGGCGGTTACTCCTTTTACAGCGTGGTCTCGTCCTGGGCGGACAGGGTGCCACCCGGCTCCAGGAGGTAGTCTGTTGCGACCCCGATCAGGTCGTGGGCGGTGTCCTCGTCCCGGGGGACGCTGAAGCAGAAGGAAAGGCCGAACTCGATCAGGTAGACGATCTTGTTCTGCTTGTACTCCTCCTCGCTGGTCGCCTCGGCGAAGCGCTGGGGCTCAATGCCGGGCTCTTCCAGGTTGAGCCCGAGGTCGCGCTGGGCAAGTGCCAGGATGATGGCGAAGACCAGCGGGTTGGCGATCCGGCGCCGGTCCTCCTCGTCGCGGTCGCTCTTCACCGTCAGCTCGACGTGGAGCGTGCAGGGGACCCGGTAGGTGTACTTTCCCTCCTTGACCCATTTGCCGCTCTCGAAGATGACCAGGGCGAGGGAAGGGTTGGTGAAAATGTAGCGGCCACCCTTCTGGATCGCCGTCTTGCGGATGGCGGAGATCTGCTCCACCAGGCGCGCCTCAACGGCCTGCTCGATGGTGGAGACGTCCAGGATGGCGGGCAGAGCTGCCATTTAAAACCCCTTCAAACTGTTGCGGCTGAACTGCCGTCCGTTGCCGCTGATGACCTCCGGCGTGGCCGAGGTGAAGGCCTCCGGTGCCGGCGTCGCCTCGGGGATCCCCAGGGTGACGACGCCTTTGGCGATTAGTCCCAGGTTCTTCACCGCGGCGTCGTAACGGGTCTTGCGGTTCTCCGGGACGTTCTCCCGGCGCGAGTAGAGGTTGTAGACGGTGATGTCCAGGGCGAGCGCCTTGATGAAGTCAGGCACCGGGCTAAAGGGTACCTGGTAGCGCTTGCCGCAGAAGCCGTCCACCTCACCGTCGGCCCTGGAGAGAGCCTTGGTCACCTTGTCGTCATCGACCAGGCCCAGGTTCTCGTCGTCGGTGAGCTGGCGCAGCGTCTCCTCCGATACTTCGCCCAGGATGTCGTCTTTCGTGTTGTAGCTCATGGCGTCCCTTTAAAAAGAGGGGGCGGGCTCGCCGCCCCCCTCCGTCCTCGCTTGATCCTGCTTTCCCCTGATTACTGCCGGTCCACGCAGATGTTGTAGAGCGTGCCCGGAGATCCCGTCGAGTAGGCCGAGAAGGTAACCCCGGTGATGTTGTGGTTGATGGCCAGGTCGCCGGAGCTGCCGGGCTGGTACGCGGTGTTGCTGTTGAGGCTGCGCTTGACGATCTTGGCGGCGCCGGCGGAGTCCGAGGCGGTCCAGTACATCATCAGGTAGTACTTGCCCGCGGTGTCGGTGGTGGAGAAAGTCCCCAGGGTCCCCTTGGTCTTGGTTACCTGGATGCAGGACGCGGCGGCCGGGGAGGGCGAGATCGCCTTGACGTTCTGCACGGTGACCGGCGTGTTGTCGGTCGGCAGGATCCCGGTGTAGGCCAGGGCTGCCACACACATGGTCACCAGCAGCAGGATCGTCATCAGGGTCAGGCTCATCGCCCGGGTGTAAAGCGTTTTCATGGTGACTCCTTTCCCTCGTGGTTTATTCAGCCGGGTTGGCAAGTTCGGCGCGGCGCTTGACGATGGCGTCGAGTACTCCCTTGCGGGTCTCCCCTTCGGCCAGCAGATCCAGCGCCTGGCTATCGACGGCCGCCTGCACCAGGGCGACGCTCTCGCCCACGTTGGGCTGTTTGGGGGTAGCGGTGCTGACCTGGACCACCAGCATCGGCTCGGCCTGCAGGATCTTCAGCTGTGCCGCGGTGAAGGTGTTGTCGGGGTACTCGGTCGCCGTGGCCGGATGGTCTACTCCGCAGCGCCGAAAGCCCGTTTGCTTGCTCGTTATCGTGATGGGCATTGCCTGCTCCTTTTAGCGGGTCGGGGCGCGGCCTGGGCCGCACCCGCCGGATCGGGTTACTTGAGCCAGGGGACCACCAGCACGTCGGTGAGGCCGCGGTTGGTGTTGGTCGTGGCGTTGATGATCTCCGCGTTGGCGATCAGGTTGGCGTTCTCGCGGTTGGAGGGGCCTACCACCAGCAGGTTCGGCTTGATCCCCAGGGGGCGCCCCTCGTCCGACTGGAAGGACATCATGCGGTCATAGCCGTCGTTGTACTGCGCCGGGCCCAGCTGGTCCTTGGAGCCGAAGGCCTGCTGCCAGAAGCCGAAGCCGACGTTGCACCTGGCGTCCACGCCGTAGCGGTATTCCTTGCGCATGAAGACCGCCTCGTCCTGCATGCTGGTCATGGAGGTGAAGGCGTAGTCGCGGCGCTTCTGGAAGATGAGCGGCTTCAGGGGGCGCCGGGTATCCATCAGGAACCAGGGGTTATTGTTGCCGTCCTGCATATTGGAGACGGAAGTGGTCGAGCCGTCCGAGTTCTTCACCGGGTGGTCGACGTCGAAGAAGTACTGGCCGTCGTAGCAGGCGGTGGTGAAGCCGGCCTGGAGCAGCGCGAAGATCAGCTGGTCCGGGTGGGTGGCCGCGGCGTAGCCCATCTCCTGGAACATCGGGTTGAAGATGCCGTAGCTGTCGTCCTCGATGTTGTCGCGGTCGACGCCGATGGAGGATTCGAACGGCTTGTTGCGGATGGAATAGTTGTGCGCTTCCATCGACTTGATGACGCGGTCTCCGATCCACTCGCGCATGCCGGGGAACTGACCCAGCCAGGCGTAGAGTTCGACGGAGGAGGAGGACGGCACCATGGTGGCCAACTTGTCCCAGTATTTCTCCGAGGTGCGGAAGCCGGTATTGAAGGCCGCCTTATACCCGGTGAACAGGGCTGCGAGGTTTTGCTGATTGATGATCATGTGAAAGCTCCTTTAACGGCGGTTAAATGCCCGGCGAACCGGCTTAGGCGAACTTGACCCAGACGCCGGCGTCGTCCACGTCGATGATGAGCCCCGCGACCGGGCGCGCACCGCCGCCGTTGGTCTTGGCGACGGTCTGGTCGTCCACCACGTAGCAGTTGTCGCCGATCTGGGCGATGGTGATCAGGTCGGCGGCTGCCGAGTTGGCGAAGCGGTGCGGCCGCTTGTCGACGTTCACGACCAGTGCCCCGTCGGCACCCAGGGAGTTGTCGGCGTAGTTCAGCGCGACACCGTCTGCGACCAGGGTGTTGTCGGCGGCGCCGGGGGTCAGGTACCCGGTGGCGTTCAGGCAGCAGAGCGCCCCGACGAAGATGATTTTGGTGGCCGCCACCTGGCGAGCGAGCTGGATGCCGTCCTTGCGGGCGGTGTTACGGTCTTGAGTCAGTGCGGGCATGTTGCGTCCTCCTGGTAGATTGTGGGGCGGCTTACAGCGCCGCGGCGTATTCCTCTTCGCTCAGTCCCATGGTCCTGGCGACCTCTTTCTGGGCGGCGTTGAGTGACTTGCCGCCGCCATCTGCCTGCTGGTGGTCCAGGCCGGTGTCGCCGGCCACAACAGGCGCGGCCGCTACGAAGTTTTTGAACTGGTCCAGCCCCCCTTCCTGCTTGCACTGCGCCCGGAAGTACTCCTCGTTGGCAGGGGTGATCTTGCCGGCCTTCAGTGCCGCGGTGATCTCGGTGTTGATGGCCTTATCTAGCTCGGCGGCCTTCAGGGTGTTCAGCTGCTGCTCCATGTTGTTGGCCTTGGTAACGGCGGCCTCGAACTGGGAGCGCGGGATGAACTTCTCCATGGGCGGGTTGGCGGCGTGGTTCAGGGCGGTGGTGAGGTCGCCCTTCATCTGGGCGATGTGGTTCAGCGCCTGGGCGAAGGTGGCGGTTTCAGGCAATCCGAGGGATGCCAGCAGCTGTTTGAGATCCATAGGATCCTCCGTGTCAAGGTGTGCACTGTTAAGAGCCGGGATGTATAGGTTCGGTTTATTCGTCAGTCCGAGGCTGGAGAGCCCCCGGATGTTCAGTTCCTTGTCGTGCAGCAGTACCGGCGAGATGTAGCGGTACTCCCGGTTCAACACCGCCTCTCGGCCGCTGGGAGTCCACACGATGCGGCCATAGACCGCGCCCCCGTCGCCCAGGCGCAGCCCCTTGATCCAGCCTGCGGCGGGGGCCGCCTCTCCCTGGGGGGCTTTGAGCTCTGTGGCGTGATTCACGTCGATCGGCAGGNCCACCCCGCCCAGGTTGAAGTGGTCCACGATCCCCTGGGGGAAGGAGTTCTTCCAGGAGCGGCCGTCGCGGCCGGTCACGGTCTCGCCCTCGGGAATTAGCATTAGCTCGCAGGGCGGCTCCTCTCCGGCGATCAACTCGAAGTTGAGGGCAAGCCCCGCGGCCTCGATAGCCTGGATGCCCTGGCTGTTCAGAGCCCTGATGAGTCCCTGCACTATGCTGCGATCGTCATCTACAATCAGAATTTTCATGCCCTCTCCCTATGGTGCACTGGCACCATACTCCTGCTTGGCGTCCTGGTATAAATGAAGCACTTCACAAATTCACCGGTGCCCCGTTTCAAAACCGTCTTAAAACAGTCTTTAAAAATCGCTGTAGCGGGTTCGCCGGTTCGGGTGCGGACCCTTGGCGGCCCGAACCGCTGCAGGGCAAATTTGGAGCCCGCAGCGGGCAATCCCGAATCAGCGCTTGAACCCCGTGATCCAGGCAAGCGCCGCGTTGTACATCTTGCGCTCGGCGCCCGGCCCCAGGTAAAGGATACGCCGGGCCGGGATGGTGATGGAGTAGGCCTTGCCGGCTACCTTCATGCCGTAGGTCGCCTTGCCGGGCTTGGCAAAGTTCCTGGTGGCCCGACCGGGACCCACCCGGTCCTTGCCCATCTTGGCGCTGTGCTGGTCGCCGAAGTGAAGGACCCGGGCGCGGGCGCCAAACTTGGTGGTGCCCCCGAAGTTCTGCATGGCGGCATACTTCACGTTGGTGCCGCAGATCGCGTTATCGTTGTCGGCCTTCACCTGAAAGGATGTCGCCAGGCGGCCCCGCACCTGCAGGATCTTGCCGGGCCAGTGCCCCTTCTTGGTACGCCGGCGGATGGTCGACTTGGCGAGAGCGGCCCACTTCCCGGGGCGTCCCTGCTTGTCGAAGTTCTCCTCGATCTCGTCCTGCATGATGCCGCCCAGCTGGCTCATCAGACCGGTGCGCTCCTGGCATTTACGCGCCACCTGGTCCAGGATCCCCAGCGCCTCGCCGAAATTCTCGGTGACCTTGATCATCTCTCCCATAGCTTGGCCACCTCGGAGTCGTACTTCTTCAGGTCCGGTTTCCAGTCCACCTTCCCGGGGTTGTAGCTCCAACCGACATCGGGGGCCACGCTCTCCTTCTTGCCGGTCTGGGTGCTGATGTCCCTGAACACGGTCACCGGCTGCAGCTCACCGGTCTTCTTGGAGACCAGCTCGTCGCGCTGGGAGAGCTTCCCCTGGGAGCTTTCCACCTGCTGACCGCGCTCGGCCAGGTTGGCGTCGTCCAGGGCGCGCACCCGGCAGCGGCAGCGCCAGCCGTTGGGCGGGTAGAAGGAATCCCAGAAGGGGTCGTCGGAGCGGAATACCCGGCCGTTCAGCATGGCATGGGCGGGCCGGGTCCTGGCATCCATGACCGCCACGTATTCCCAGTAGGGCCGGTCTGCCACGTTCTCCATCTGCGTCCGGTAGCGCCCGACGTTGTAGGCGGTCTGGACGTTCTGGTCGAACATGGTGCGCAGGCGGTACGGGCTCCCCAGCTGCACGCTGGTGATCTCCCCGGTCTGCTCGTTGACCTGCTCCTGCCGGCCCCACCAGCCCTTGCTCTTCAGCAGCGGCGTGAGCCCCTTGGCAAACTCCTGATAGGTGCTGCCGTTGTCCAGGGCGTCCTGGATCCCGGTGCGGATGTCCTGCAGGATATCCATCCGGGTCACCTTGGCGACGGTGAAGGCCCGGGCATGCGCCTCCTGCCAGATCTCTTCCCAGTTCCAGGAGAAGGCGTACCCCTTCGCCTTGAAGTACTCGATCGCCTTCTCGGGCTTCAGGCCGATGGCGTATGCGAGGTCGATCTTGCTCATCCGATCTGCTGGCTCAGGTAATTCTGCTCACCCATCAGCGTGATCTCGCCCAGGGCCTTCTCCTGGTCGTCGATATGGTCGCGCTCGTCCTTCAGGATCTGCAGGATGATCTCCAGGGTGATGAAGTCCCCCACTTCGACGCACAGAGCCGCGGTGGCATTGTAGCTGCCGATGCCGATATACTCGGTGAGGCGGTCGGCCTCCAGCATCTGGGGGACGCTGCTCTCCCTCGCTATGGAGTTGACCTGGCCGACTGCCGGCGTCCCCTCCAGGAAGGCGATGTGGTCCGTCAGCCGGTTGGCATGTTTCTCCTCGTCGGCGATATGCTCCTCGGCGACCTCTGCCAGCCCGGTGAGGCCCAGGTTGCGGTAGTAGGCCACGTGGGCATAGTACTGCTGCCGGCTGGTGAGCTCGTCTATCAGTCTCGCATTAAGCGCGTCGATGACCCTCTCGTTTCCCTTCACAAAGACCTCCCTGTGCTACTGCCGGCCGCATGGCCGAAATGGTAACCGCCGCAGAACTGGCAGTGGTAAACGTTGAGCCGGCCGCCGTGCTTCTTGCCGGCGGCGATCACCTTGTGCATGGCGGTCAGGGCGTCGGCCCGGCTTGCGTGCCGGACCTTGCTGCTGCATGCCTTGCGGCGGATCCGGCGTTTGCTGGCCATCAGGCGTCGCCGTTGATGCGACCCCAGACCTCGCTCACGAAGATGACCCGGGCCAGCAGCTCCTGCAGCGCGTCGGTGTCCAGCTCGGGGAAGAGCCCCACCAGCTTCTCGCGCACCTGATCCAGCTCCTCGCCCTGGCGCACCAGTTCGAAGACCGGCTCCAGCACCTGGGCCATCAGCCCCTGGAGGTCGCCGGCGCTGAAGGACTGCGCCAGGGCGTCCACCGCCAGCTGGTCCGCGAAAATCTCGGTTCCCCCCATGGCATTGAGCGCCCGGTTCAGCGCCGCCTTGGGGCCCTCGCCCGGGAGGATGCCGGCGGCGGCCGGGGTCTCCTGGGCGGGTAGACCGACCTTGACGATATCGCCCGGCTGGAAGCCGTACTCCCGCTCGAAATACTTCTGGGAGAACTGCACCCCGGCGTCCTTGGTGAGGTTGCCGTCGCGCTCCGACTTCGAGACCAGGTCGTCCGGCTCGGCTGTCACGAACTTGAACTTGGGGTACTTCTTCTGCGGCCCGAAGTTGAGATCCACGAAGGCGCGCACCAGGTCGCGGTTCACCGTATCGGCGAGCTGTATGGCGTCCGAGTCCCGGATGTCGCCGCGTACCTCGTCGTGCACCTTGGCCTGGGACTGGGAGGATCCGTCATCCGCCGTCATGGTCTGGCCCAGGATCGCCTTGGAGACCTGCTTGTCCAGGTAGATGGCGGCACCCTCATAGAGCTTCTCGCCGCCGGAAGCCTTGAAGGCTTCCTGGAACTCGATCTCCATGGACTTGGGGAGCACCGCGGCGGCGTCGCTGCCGATGTTGGCCACGGCACTCTTCAGGATCTGGATGTCGCGGTCGGTGACCGTGTTGGCGTCGTAGCGCCCCAGGCGCAGCGGCATGCCGAAGATCTCGATGCAGGAGATCCAGTCCTTGATGGTGAAGTTCTTGAAGAGGTAGGACCAGGCGGCCAGCCGGGCGATGCCACCCCGAAGCGGTATGCCGCACTTGAGCCTCGGGTAGTGCACCATGAACTTGTAGGGGGCAAGCGCTACGCCGAAGGCCAGGTTCTTGGTATCGCGCACCCGGATCCGCGAGCGGGTCACGATATCGAACATGAAGAACTTGGGGTCGCGCCACTTGTACTGCTCGGGCCACCAGGTCTTTTCGGAGCGGTCCCAGCAGATCTCGTTCACGGAGTAACCCTTCCCCAGGGCGTCCAGCTGCTCCTCCAGCATGCCGCGGAACTCGTCGCTCCCCACCAGCTCGCGCACGGCGTCGGCGATCTTCTTGTCCTGGGCGGAGTCGCTCGCCTCCTCCACCTCGATAGGAAGCCGCACCACGGCGCGCTTGCGGGTGCCGAGCTGGGCCGCATAGTGCAGGTCCTTCTCCTCCATCTCCTCGGCGAGCGTCAGGTAGGCGTAGTGGTTCCCCTGGATGGCGTCCTCAAGGATGCCGGCCAGGCTCACCGGGTTGAGCCCCGAGGCGATCGAGTCCTGCCAGATGGTGCGCACCCCGGTCATGGTCGGGAAGGCCAGCTCGCGGTTCAAGAGTTCCGGGATGATGGGGCGGCCGTAGGCGTCCAGTATCTTCAGGTCGGCCTTAAACTGCGCCTGTCCGGGTGAGGAATCGTAAGGGCTTGCCATCTAGTAGGCTCCTTGAATGCGTTTCACGCCCTGGGTACAGCGCACCGGACGGTCCAGATCGGTTTCGGGCCGGTCCTTTTGGACCTTACCGACCGCCTCGTAGGCGTAGTCCGCGATGACCATGCGGGTGGCCGAGACCACCATGCAGAGCGCGATCGCCGCGTCGCCGTGGCGCATGTTGCCGTCTTTGCCCTTGGTGCGGCCGCCCACATCGGGAATCTTGGCGACCCCCTTGTTCATCTTGAGGGCGCGGTAATCGTCCATGTGGTCCGGGTCCTCGGGGACCTCCATCTTGGAGTCCTCGAAGAAGGCCTTGAGCCGCGGCATCTCCTCCCGGTACCAGGACTCGGAGATCATGACCGCCTCGACCTTCTCCCCGTAGCGCTGCACGGCGACCTCGGCCAGGTACTGGCCGTTGCCACGGGCGTCCATCTTCACGCCGGCTAGGCGCGGCAGCCGGTCTAGGATATAGAACAGGATGGTCTCCTGCTCCTTGAAGGGGACGTTCTTCAGCTCCAGGACGAAGGGGGCGCGATACTTGAGCCCCTGGGTCTCGGCCAGCGGGAACATGATGGTCAGGTCGCCGCTGCGGGCGAAGTCCTCGCCCAGGTAGTGGCAGCGCTTGGAGTCCAGCTTCAAAAGGAGCGGGAGCAGGTTCTCCTTGCACCAGTCCAGCGCCTCGGCCTTCCGGATGTGGTCCGGGTAGGTGGCGAACTCCGGCTTGCACCCCCAGCGCAGCACCGGGATCCCCGACTTCATGCACTGCTCGATGATCTGGCGCGACAGGTAGGTGCCCTTGCCCTGGGAGGGAATGCAGAAGAGCTCCTCGTCGGAGTGCTCCTTGTAGAAGGCGACCATGGAGGCGCGCCAGGCGTCCTCCGCGTCCTGGGACCACTCGCGCCCCAGCTTCAGGCAGATGCGCTGGTAGAGCCCCTGCTCCAGGGCGTCGGTCAGGGTGATCCGGTGCAGGCTGTAGGGGACCTTGCCGGCGCGAATCTCGTTGATCAGCTCGTTGAACGGGTTGGCGTCACCGTCATGGGTGGAGATGATCCTGACCTTGCCGCCCCACATCAGGAGCGCGATCGCCGCCTTGATCAGCCCGTCCAGGTCGTCGTGGAATGCTGCCTCGTCGATGACCACCCGGCCCTGCTTGCCGCGCAGGTTGGTGGGGCGGGAGGAGAGCGCCGTGACGCGGTTGCCGGATGGGAAGTTGATCCGGAGCGCCAGGATCTCCTTGTCCTCGTCGACCAGGACGATCTCTTGTACTTCGCTCGCCGCCTTCTGGTACTGCCTGGCCCAGTCCCCGCAGTCGTTGATGAACTCGCGGGCCATGTCCATGTTGTAGCCGATGTACCAGACGTCGTCCCCGGAAAGCGAGGCGGCGAATAGGGTGTCGTCGGCGGCTTCCGCCCAGGAGAGGCCGACCCGGCGCGACTTCTCGCAGATCTTGACCTCGGAGTCGTCGGCGATCCAGCGCTGCTGGTAGGGCAGGAGCACCATGGGTGCCCTGGGTGCCTCGGTTACCGAGTCCCGGGCGAACTCCGGTATGTTGTGCGCCGCCTCTCCCATTCTTAAGCCCCTATGCCCAGGATCTTCATGCGGATCTCGTTGGCGGCCTCGTCACTGAGGCCTCCCTTCCTGCCGGAGCTCACGACCTGGGCCGCCGCCTTTTGCAGGGCATCGGTCCTGATCTCGTTCTCGCGCTTCAGGTTCAGGTTGGCTGCCGACTCCAGGCGGTGGATGGTGAGGGCGAGCCCCTTCAGCTGGTCGATGGTCGCGGCCATGTCTTCGGCATCGAGCAGGCCGGCGGTCTGCACCTTGGCGGAGATGTCCCAGAGCAGACTCCTCAAGAGCTCGTTGACGGCCTGCCCCATGTCGCTCGACCCCTGGAGGCTCGCCTTTCCGCCCAGGGCGGCGGCGATGATCCGGGAGTCGCGCAGGCGTTTGCCTACGTCCTGCTCCATGTTGTCCAAGACGCCCTTGCGGACCGAGGCGCGGGCGTCGTCCCACTCGCTGCCGGCACGCTTGCGCCACTCGCGCAGGGAATTCTCGGAGACCTCCAGCTCCCTGGCGATCGCCGGGATCTCGGAACCGCCCGCGTACAGGTTTATCGCCTGCTGCTCTTTCTCGGCGCGCTTGCCCATGTCAGTCCCTGGGCCGCGGACGCTTGACGCCGGGCACGATGATGTTGCCGGTGGCGACGTCGATGCCGCGGGAGGTCAGCGTGGCGATCTGGCAACCGGCCACCTCCCTGACCTTCAGGAGCCCCTGCTCCTGGAGCCAGGCCAGCTGGGTCCGGACCCGGTCGCGGCTCACCCGGTGGGCGAACTCGCCGAGGATGGCGTGGATGATCGACTCGTTGGCGCTGTAGCCGCTGGTGTCCTGCTCCAGGGCGCGCAGGATCACCAGCCGCTCGTCTTCGGTCATGAGATCGGAAAAAGACATTACTTCCCTCCGCTGATCAGGTGCTGCTGTATCATGTCCAGGGCGCTGCCAATCCCCTTCATGCGCCCTTCAAAGGTCCCTTCCAGCTTCTTTATGGAACCGTTCATGTCGTCCAGACGGTCCTCGAAGCCCTGGTGGTGCAGGCAGCTGGGCGGGTGCTTCACCTCGCCCGAGATACTCACCAACTGCATCTTGATGGAGGAGAAGTCGGCCTTAATCAGCTCCATCTGGCTTTTGAACTCGCCGGTGCGTTTTTCGTCGGTTTCCTTGATCTGCTCCAGCTGTTTGGAGAACTCGCCGGTGCGGTTGTTGTCGGTCTTCTTGTCGCTCTCGATGGCCCCGATCCGTTTGCCCAACTCAGCAATATGATTGTTGGCGACCTTTTCCCGGGTGCGCCACCAGGTGAAAAAGGGGTTGACCAGGGTGGTAAACACCAGAATCAGGACTTCCAGCCAGAACCGCATAGCTTCGTAGTGCATTGCCTACCTCCAGTGGGCTAAGAGTTCGTAGTCTGTCTGGCAGACGATGCAGCGGTCGCACCCCGGCGCCGCCTTTCGGCGCGCCTCCGGGATCTCCTCGTCGCAATTGATACAGTGCGTCGGGGCGTTCATGGCGTTCCGGATGCCCCGGCGGAAGCACTCCGCCAGGGCATCATCGTTGAATTGCGCCGTATGTTCCTGCACCAGGTCCATCTCGTCGGGCGCCATCAGGTCACCACTTGTAGAGCAGACCGGCGCCGGCGTAGAGCCCGCTGTCGGTGTTACCCTGGAGCCGGAGCCCCAGGTGCACCTCCTTGACACGCAGGAAGCTCCACTGGGCGTCGGCCTGTACCGCAGGCAGGAGGTGCTGGTTGTAGCCGTACCAAAGGCCCAGCTGCCCCTTGTTCTCCAGGGCGAACCAGGGGGCGGGAAGCTCGCGGGCGACGATGGTGGCCTCGCCGGTCTGGGTGTCCAGGATGGTGATGACGCTGGTGCCGTTATCGGAGGCCGGCACCCTAGCGTTGGCGATCGCCTCGATATGGGTGGGCGCGGGGTTGGCGATCAGACCGCCCCCTTCCAGCTCCACCCCGCTGGTCAGCGCTGCCGTGCCGGCGGCGGCCTCGCTCGGTGCCAGCTCAGGGGGGAGCGCGCCGGCAGGAAGCGCCTCGGCCAGGGCTCGCTTGCTGTAGACCATGATCGGCACCTTGACGATCACCGGGACCTTGACCAGCTTTTCCACCGGCTTCTCCACGGTGAGCGTCTGGTACCTGGTCTGGGTCAGCGTGGTAGTAGGCCGGTTGAAGTAGAGCCAGACGCAGCATGCGATGGCGAGCAGCGCAACGGCGACCAAAATCAGCAGCGGCCAGTTCGGTTTGAATTGCAGATCGCTCTCCTCGAACATTTCAGGCCTCCAGACCGGGCACGGCGGGCGGTGCGGCGGCGACCGGGGTAGCGGCGGTGGCGGCGCTCTTGAGGTCATTGACGGCGGCCTTGAGCTCGTCCAGCTGGACCGTGACGCTATTGGTCTGCGGGTCATAGGAGGGCGTCTTCAGCATCTCCACGAAGCCGTGCAAGAAACCGTTGGCCTTGCCCGGCAGGAAGGGGAGGAGCTCGGAACAGGCCCAGCCGATACAGGGGAACAGGAACGCGAGGACCCAGGCGATGATGGACCCGGCGTCATGCTGGGCCGGCAGGGCCTGCCAGGCCGGCATAGTGGCGAGCGCCGCCTGCAACGGATTGACCGGGTGGGCCGGCATCAGGACCGGGCCGGCGGGGGTGGTCATGACCAGGGCGGGCGCCGGCGCGGCGGCCGGGTCGTCGGCCAGGGCGAGCTTGCCGGAGCATGCGACCAGGGCCAGGCCGAGGAGCAGGAACGCGGTGAACTTTTTCATGCGGGTACCTCCAGTGGGTTGGTGGGGCCCGCGGGGTTCTCGCCCTGGGGCCGGTTGGCTATCTTCTGCTGCCAGCTGGCAGCGTCCGCGACGACGTCCTCGTTGTAGCTTTTGAAATTCCCCAGGTGCCCGAAGAACAGGTGGCAGTTGACGCCGTCCTGGTCGTCCTCGCACAGGGTGATGAAGTTGGCCGGGTCCAGCTCCAGGTCGGGATGCAGGTGAAAGGGGCGGATGTGGTGCACTTCCACCTTCAGATGCTCGCCGCAGACCGCGCAGAGCGGATGCTCGGCCAGGTACGCGGCGCGTGCCTTGGGCCACTCCCCTGAGCGGTGCAGCTCGGCGGGGATCTTGCCGCGCCCGACGTCCACGATGTGCTGCAGGTAGGGGGAGCTCATGCAGCTGCCGTCTCCATGATCTTGACCAGGTTGTTGTAGCGGCGCTTGCAGTCGCCGGGGTGGCTCTTGCCGTAGGGGGTCGAGTTCAGCTTGAAATAAAGTACGTCCCGGGCGGTGAAGGGTACCTTAAGGCCGAGCAGGTAGTGCACCAGGTAGCCGGGCTTGTCGATGTCGGAGAGGTAGTACTGGTTCGAATAGTCGGCGAGGGCCAGCAGCGCCGTATCGTCGATGACCGGGATGCCGTGGCGTGAGAGGATCGCCTCGCAGCGCACCAGGCAGCCGGTGAGCTGGGCAGCGTCGAACTTCTCGATGATCCCGGCGCCGGCCTTGAGCTTCGGCTCCAGGGCGTGCGCGTCGATGCTCTGGGCCTTCAGCCCGGCGACCTCCTCGGGGGTGAAGCCGATGGCGCGCAGGCAGGTGGCGGCGGCCGGGTTGTTCTGGAGGTCGAACTGGCAGGCGCCAAAGGACCATCCGGACTTGCCGGAGCGCACCCCGTCCGGGTCCGAGAACTTGGTGACGAAAGCAAGGTCATTGTCCAGCTCATTGGCGATGATGACCTTGCGGAATGTCTTGATGAGGTCTGCCATATTCATAGTTCACCTCGTGATGGTGGGGGGAGGCCCTATTGCCTCCCCCCTGTTGCGGGTGCTGCTCGGTAAATGGGGAGCGGCCCGTGAGCCGGTGAGCGAGGGCCAGCCTCTCACGGAGTGACTGCTCTGACCTCTGATCGCCTGCCGCTTGATCCCCCTGTGGGTATGGGGTCAACCTTGGATGTACGGGTGGCCGCCCAGGAGAAGGAGAGCCCCTGGGCGGCCGTACTCAGTGCTGCAATGGAGACAAACATGGCAAGAGGGAATATAAAGGAAGGGGGCAAGACAGTGTTAATGCAGCCAATTCACAAAAAACAAAGGCTCTTTCGGGGAGAAAGAGCCTTTAGGTACAGCGCGTAGTGTATGAAGTTCAGCCGAAGAGGCCCGGTTGAGAGTCGTCTTCTTTGTGGTCGACTATCTCGCGTATCCAGCGCTCGGTGAGCTTGTATTTGATCGCCAGCATCGGGTAGATCTTGGCGGCCACCATCTTGCTGGTCAGGGCCTCGTACTCAGCACGGATCAGCTTATCACGCTGCTGCAGCAGGAGGTCGTCCAGCTTGTGAAAGTAGACCTGGAGCCCGCCCCAGATAGAATGGAGCAGGATGGCCCTTTCCACCCCGATCAGCTCGGCTGCCTGCCGATAGGTAGACGGTAGCGCCTCAATCTTGATCTCTTTAGTCCATTCCAGGTCTTCTGTCAACATTTCTAACCTCCCTCCAGGCTGATCACAGCCCGGTCAGTGCTTCACTTTTTAAAGTCGATCTGCAACACGTTGCGACCGGCCAGCGCTTTTTGCTTCGTCCTTGGCCTGGGCCCCGACGGTATGGCCTCGCCTACCTCTTCTTCATAACTCTTTGACGCCTTGAGCTTAACCTTGTCCGGAACCAGACTCATCCCCAGCTCGATGGTACCTTCCAGCTCGATCTCGTCACCGTGCCCGAACCAGGTGCGGCACCGTGCACCCTTGGAAAGCAGGTCGATGATCTTGTCCACTCCCTTGTGATCGGGGAGCAGGAAACTGTCATAGCCGATCCTAAGCACGCAGCGCATCTTTCACCTCCCTCTCCAACCACTCTTTAAGCGCCCTTTTAACGACCGTTACATCCCGATCGGAGAGCCAGGAGATGTCGTCCTTGCCGGTCATACGCCTGACGAACTTGCCCAGGGCCGCCTCGGAGGGGTCGGTCACCTTACCGGCCTGGTGCAGCTGGATCCAGAGGGCCCGGATCATCTTGCTCTGCGGATCGTCGGCGAGCCGGCGCGTGGCCTTCGCCTTCTTGGCCGGCTTGCGCTTCTGGTAGACGCCGGCGGCGATCGCCTTGGGCTCCCAGTCCTGGATCAGCTCGTCGGCCTTGCCGATGGTAAAGGTGCGGTCCTTGGACGACTTGGCACCGTAGCCGGCGAGCGTGGCCCGGTAGGTCTCCTCGTCGATCTTGAGCGCGCTCTTCAGGATGTGGATTTTCTGTATCTGGGACGCGGTTGCCATGGAGTACTCCTATTTTGGGACTGCCAAAAAAGCTATCTGGCGTGCAACCATCTGCATCGGCCAGAGCGTGAGGCCAACCTGGCGCATGGTCTCCGTGACATCGACCCCCATACCCTCAGGGCACCAGGTCGCGGAGTAGCCAGGCAGTGCTACCAGTGCGGCTGCGATCTTTGCCTTAAGTTGTTTCCGCGCAGTGCCCTGCCAGTAAAGACAGCAGCGCAGCTGGCGATCGCTCCACTCTGGGTGTCTGGCTGTCATGTGGATTACATGACCAGACAGATCAAACTCGTTGATAACGGCATAGACCGGTTGTGACAGATCAAAGACCGCTTCAAAGAACGGTGCAGCCGGCGGGCACCGGTCGCACTTGCCTACGTTGGGACACCCTTTTGGGTGACCGGGGTATGGCTGGGTGCAAAGTTCAAAAACTGAATAGTCTATGACTGGCCAAACTCTGAGTACCATTATCGGATTCCCCTTAAAACAGCGACAGTTGAGGAGGACAGATTTGGATTGGCGGTTCAGTCGGCTTTGGCATTTCCCCCAGTCCGTACCGATCAACCCCAACATGGACCAGAGTCCCAGCCTTTTCCAGCCGCTTGACGGTGGTAGCGAAGAGGCCAAGCCCTTCATTCGGGTCCCGATCGTCCTTGCATTGCGTGTAGTAACGGGTCAATCCAGCGGGCCGATAAATCGTCGCACCGCCCTGGAGAGCAGCTAAGACTCTTGGCAATGTCATAGCATCGCTCCGAGCATTCATCGCCGCTACGCTTTCACCACATTCATTCGCCATCGTTTCCCCCTGGGAAGTTAAACCTAATCTTCATCCACTTTTGTCGGCTTCAGGGTCTCGGCTATCTCCCGGAAACGCTCGATTTCGCGGCGGATAGCTACTACTGCCCGATGCGGGAGATCTTTCTGGCTCATGCCCCCTAGGGAATTGGCTTCGTCCTTCAGCAGAGCCACTGCTTGCTTAATGGCCTCCTTTTTAGTCATGACCGCACCGCCTCAATCTCACGCTTAGCCATGTCCAGTAGTTCAGCCAGTTTTTCGCTTGGAACATCGGCCTTTGCCGCCACCCCCGCTAATACAACGTGCATAGCATTTTTCTGAATGGTCAGGCGCTCTACCTCTGCTACCAACCATTTTGTGTCACCCAAAAATAGGGACTGCGCGCCGCCCTTATCAAATCTCCGCTTTATATCTGCAAACATCATAAGATCCCCCTATACCGGCTTACTGTAAAAGTAGCTGAGCATCCCCTTGCCGACTCTGCGCTGGCTCTTGTTCCTCGGCACCAAGTTGCCAAAATCGTTCGCCCTGGGCGGGTCTTTGTGATATTTACCCTTGCACGTGTACCCGCAGTACTTCCGCTTCTTAAACTGGGCCTGGCTCTCGTAGCCTTTCCTAACTAGCCGCGCTCCGCACTGGCAGACCTTAGTTACGCTCATAGGCCACTCCGCAGAAAGGGCAGTAGCTAAAGACCATACTGAATTTTTCGATCTTACGTTTAAAACCGCCATTTTTTAACGGGAACTCAGCTACTTTTTCGGCAGCCATCACGCCTTTGATTGAGACATCGCTGCTGAAGAAGAATGCGTACCCCTTCAGGCTAACCTCATGTCCAGTAGCTTCCGGAGCCACGCTTTTAAACTGCTCCAGTAACCTTGTTTCCAAGTCTTTCCTACAATCGCACATCCTTTACACCTCCTTGCCCCTGAGCCGCTCACAATCCCCGGTAGTTATTCCCGAATAGCACCGTTCTCCCGAGCTGCTGCAGGGGCGTTTAATTCGTCCCCATTCCAGTGATCTTCTCCTTGATCGCCCGCATAACCACCGCGTCCTTCCAAAGGAGCAGCTCCACCGCCACCCGGCAGATGCCGGGGATCTGGCGCTCACCGCGCTCCCAGTGCAGGTAGCCCGCCCGGGACACCCCCAGGGACCTGGCCATCTCCACCTGGTTCAGCCCGAGCGTCCGGCGTGCCTCCTTCAGTTCAAGCGGCGTCATTTTCTGCCCTCTTTTCCTCGTTTTCGTATCCGTTGGCTACAAATAGCCCCCAAAGGTCCACCGGCATTGGCCAGACTGGTTCAGTGCCGGGCATCACCTTCGCTTCCCAGTCTACGTAGTCCGGGCACCTGCCGCCGTTCGCCTCCAGGGCGAGTCTGCGGCCCGGCTCGATCGGTTCCAGGTGCTCCGGATGCCGGCACCACTCGCAGGGCCCGAACCACCCCGGGTATTTGCATTCGCCGCAGGGCGTCGAGCTACCCATTGACGAGCCTCAGCTGGCCGAAGTCCTGCTCGGTCGCCGGCACCCCCCGCAGCTTGCCGAGTTGCGACATCAACTCCAGGTTGCGTACCTTCAGGTCCAGGTTCTCGCGCTCCAGCATGTTCACCCTGCGCTCAAGCACCGCAGTCATTGCGTCTGATCCTTCCATGAATGGCTCAAACATAGTGGGTCTCCCTCAGAGCTAAGCCGGATCCGTCGATCTATTAATCTTCAGGAGCTGCACAGCAATCAGACTCACCTTCGCATCGTCAAGCTTCTCCTGGCCATGCACCTCAAGGTAGTGCTTTTCCCCGAGCAGTCTCAGCATGTAGATGCTCTGGTCGTACCGGCTGCAGATGTGGCTCGGATTGACCCGGTACTTGATTGAGTTCTCCATCCCGATCTCCATGCAGCGAGCCTCGGTGCCGAGAACCACCCCGCCGATCCCGTGCCGGATGAAGTCTCCAACGAAGTTGTTGCAGTGGCTGCAGCACGCTGCATCGCTCCCCTTCCTGTAGTGCAAGTCATCCTTTATCTTGAGCCGTTGAGTCCCCATGCCATGTCTCCCTCTGGCTGCTCGTCAGACCTGGGGCGCCGCCCCCAGATGACGACCACCCTGCCGGGGGCAAGGTGGTCGTTTCGCAGATTAGATTGTCGGTGGCTCCGGAAAGGGCATCCAGTGGGTGACCTCCGGGGCCGGAAGGGCGAACCCGGTGATGTCCCACCACTGCTCCCCGTCGTGGTAGCCGGGCCAGACCGGCTCATTGGCATCCGGTTGGTAGGTCATGATGGTCTGGTCCGATTCGGGCAGGCCGTCCGCGCATGCTGTCCAGGCCTTACTCATGGGAGTACCCCACGATCTCCTGCGGTTTGCTGAAGCGCGGGTGGAAATGCCCCCCCAGCTGGCCAGTCTCACGGTTGAGATAGCGGCTAATCCCAAGGAGGTCGTGCCCGAAATTGTTTTGCCCTGCTACGGCCAGGTCAGCCAATCTGAGTGGGCAGCCATTGACATGCGTGGCCGTGATATCCATCCGCAGATTCAAAATGTTTCCTTTGGTACAGAACCCTTCAAGAACGGCCCTGTGTGCGATCACCGTAATAATCGCCCTTTCCAGATCTGTTACCTTGAAGCTTACAATTTTTGCCATGTCTCCCTTCCCCCTTTAAAGCGCCGCGATGTCGAGCGGTTTCGCGATGTAGGCACCCATCGCGTTGCGCTCGTAGAGCCGCATGTACTGCTTGGACCCAACCACCATGATGGCGTCTCCGATCGCCTGCATGGCCTGGCGCCACTGCTCGTTATCGATGGCGTAGCGCCGAAGCGACAGGATCCTGCCAACGTTCAGCTTGCCGGCGGCGTCGACCGCGAAGGCGGCGTTGACGATAGTCTTCAGCTCCACCCCGGAGTCCTCGGTCCAGCTGTGCAGGCAATCGCTCACCAGCTGCTGCGCCGCCTGCAACTCGGGGCCGAAGGAGATTGAGTCAGCCACGGCCACGATCAGCTTGTAGCGGCCGTCGTAGCTGAAGAGTTGCACGTTCCCCTTCTGTCCGCCCTTCTTGACCTGGTACTTCTCGGCGACCAGGTCGAGAAGCGCTTCCACATCGCCGAAGATCTTGACCTTGAAGTCCCGGATCAGCCGTTGCAGCTGGATCCAGGTGAGCGCGGTATCGGTTACTACCTGATCGATCACCAGGTCGGACTCGCGGATGCTCTTGACCGGGACCATGTGGCCACGGGCATTCTGGCGGTAACCCTCGGGTACTACTACTGCTGCTGCCTGTGTCATTGCGCTGCTCCTTATCTAGTTGTTTTTGAGCCGGCTCGGGACGATGCGGGGGCAAGCGAGCGCGCCGGTGACGGTGAGACGGACGGCCAGGTTGGTGGCCCGGTGATCAGAGAGCTTGCGCGAGTGGCGCTGCATCCGGAAGCTGTCCATTGAAGGCCAGTTGAAGATGCGTTTAACGGTACGTGTAATGGTCGTTTTCCACATGGACGATGCCCCCCTCAAAAGTGTCCGGCAGAGCCGGTGATGCGATCGCGCCGGTCGCTGTAGATCCGGACGCATACGGTGATGATGACCCCGGCCCAGGTGCCGGCTACGAAGACCAGTAACAGCGGCCAGATCATGGCTTGCCTCCGCACTTCGGGCAGGCCCGGAACAGCGCCACCCGGGTCGGGTTGGTGGCGGCGAAGGGGCGCTTGCGGTTCTCGGCGCACTTACCGAGGCTGATCTCGCCCACGATCGGGCAGACCACGGTGGACTGGCCGAAGACCTCTTCGACCCGCTGCAGGATGTTCTCGGTGCTCCCCTGGTACTTGCCGGAGAGCACCTGGCAGACCGCCGAATCGCTTTTCCCGATCCGGCGTGCCACCTCGGCCTGGCCGTGCTCGGCGACCACCCGACGCAGCAGCTCCATGCGGTCAGGCTGCGTCATGGGTCACCTCCGGGGTTTCCGTCGTTGCAACTGTCTGTTTTTCTGTGTTTCCCTCTTTCTTTGTTTCTTTCTTTCCGAGAGTTATGCACGTTTTTACCGACAGCAGGCCACCGCAAACAGCGCAGCGGGTGGGTGGCTTTGGCCCGATGTCCCGGGACAACTGATAGCTCTGGTAATCTCCCGGGTGTCCCGAAGGCTTGGCCCCCGTCTTCACTATGAAACCGTGGCAGACGAGCATACGGACGAACTTCCTTATACTGTCTTCGCTGGCGTTGGGTACGGTGCGCATCAGGTCTGGTTGGGTGAACCGGCGCATGATGCGCATGGTCCGCCATGCCTGGCTCCGGATTTCATCAGACCTTCTCTTCATTCCATAGAAACCGCCCATTTAGACTATCGCCTCCCCGTTCCTGGTTTTACGTCCGAAACTCGGCTGGTCGAAGTACAGCGGACGGTCTCCCCATTGGGCCAGCGATACGGTGGAGAAACCGTTGGTTTTGGCAAACTGCTCTATTTTGCTGAGCCCGATGATGATCCTGCCGATGTTTGCGCCGGTCTCGCGGTGCAGGTGGCGCACCAGGTCGGTCTGCAGCGCGACCTCGCAGCAGTCGCTGGCGACCATGCTGGTGTCCTCCAAGTCGAGCCCCTTGAACTCGATCCACTGGGTGATGCGGCGGGCGATCCGCTCGTTGGTACGGATGCGGCGGGCGATGTCCTCCATCCCGATCAGGATAACGGGACAGCCGGAGAGGTCGTAGATGTCGCGCAGGGAGTCGACCATCTCGAACTGGCGGAAGCAGTAGTCCGCCTCGTCGATGAAGATGGGGCGCGGCGCACGGCCGTCGCGGGTCAGCTCGTGCACGATGTACTCGACCATGTCCGAGCGGCGCAGCATTCGCTTGCCGCCCAGCTCGCGGCAGAGGTCGCCCAGCATGGAGGTAACAGTCCAGCAGCCGACGGCGCGCACGAAAATACCGTCGTAGACGTTGGCGACGTAGGCCACCGAAGTCGTCTTGCCCTCGCCGGGCGGCCCCCAGAGCAGGCCCATCCCTTCCGTGCCCTGAGGGCGGTTCAGCAGGTCGTCGATGGCCTGCAGGAAGCGCCGCATGTTCTTGGTCATTGCCATTTTGTGCTTCATCTGGTATTTTCCTCCTGTTCATGGAATCCCCGTTAAAGGGGTACTTAAAAGCCGCCGGCGTTGCGATCGCCTGGCGGTTTTTTTATTGCCCGTGCGCGGCCTGAGCGGCGAACCTGCCGGCACAGTTGGGGTCGATCTTATAGAGACCGAGGCGCTTGCCGCTCCCCATGGAACGGTCGTAATCGTCGGCCCAAGTGGTCTCGTATTCGGAGGCACCACCCTGTTTCTGCCGGCGTCGGATGTCGTCGCAGAGGTCGGCCACGTTGTCGAAGCAGGACTGGGCGATCTCTTTTTGTTTCTCCTTCTTTTCCTGTCTTTGCTCGAAGGCGATAACCTCGGGCGGCAGCTCGCGGGCAGCGACCAGCTGCAGCGGCACCGCGGCTTCGGCCTCGATCTCCTCGATCTGCTGGAGCTTGAGCTTTTTGCGCCGGTTGAGCCGGTCGTCAATGGCCTGCTCGCGCACCGATTTCGGGTAAAAGTCCCTCTTGTTGGCGTTCCAGCGGGCGATGCATATCAGGCGTTCTTCCTGGTCCTTAACCCAGACCCTGTTGGCGTCGTGAATATCGTAGGCCACGATGACGGTGGCGCCGTTGTAGTGCACCAGGTCGCCGGAATAGTAGAGGTTGCCGAAGACGCGGACCTCTCCGCGGCGTGTGGTGACGGTCACATGGGGGCGGAACAGGGAGTCCAGTTCTTCGGGCTCGGGCACCATGGCTGTCCACCCCTCGGCCAGGAACTTGGACCACATTTCCAGCGGGCACATGTGGCGGCGCAGGCCGGTCACCCGGTCGGTGATCCGGGGAAGTGCGCTGTGCGGCCGACGGTTATAATCGGCCACCTCATCGTTACAAAAGTCGAGAAACTCACTCCAGGACAGCAGCTTCTCGGACTTCTTGCCTTCTTTGCCCGCCTTTACGGCTGCTTTAACGTCCTTTTCAAGGGCCAGGTAGACCTTGCGCTGCACCGTCGAATCCATGCCGGGGCCGGTGTAGGTGTCGAGCTTCTTGGCGGCGCGGATCCAGACCGTCTTCTGTACCCGCTCGATGAGCCCGCGCGCCTGGGAGTTGCCGGGGATGCCGGTCTTGTAGGTCATGCCGAGCCGGGCGTACATGCCGCAGAAGGGGTCCGAGTTGACGTTTGCCTCGTTGCCGGCGCCGCGGTCGGCATAAAGTATTGCGGGAATGCCCCCCTCCGGCTTTTCCTCGCTGACCGTTACTGCATGGCGCACCGCGTCCGCCACCGTCTGGGAGGACTCGGCGAGCCCCGCACTCCAGCCGATGATGACGCGGGTGGCTGCGTCGATAATGGCGCAGACTTCCGGCTTGAAGTGGCGGCCGTGTACCGGATGGGCGATGTAACCCTTCCAGGAGTGCCCGTCGCACAGTACGATTTCCAGAGGCTCCAGGTCGTCGGTAGAGCGGCGGATGAACCCCTTCTGGCTCCTGAGCTCCTTGCCGGTCATGCGGCCCCGCTGCTGGTCCAGCGTGCTCATCTTAGCCAGGACCCGGTAGGCCTGGGCCTCGGTTGGGAGCGTGGTCCCTGCGGGGAGCTGCTCCGCCATATCCTCTATGGCGTGGGCCACGGAGATCTTCTGCGGCACCCGGTAGGCCTTGAGGAAGAAGGGGGCCCAGAGGGGGAGCTTCTCCTTTTCCACCTTGGCTGGAGCTAGGGCGGCATAGTTGCCGCCGGCCTTCTGGTAGCTGCTCCACCAGCGCATCAGGCTACGCTCTGAAAGGGAGCGATCATGGCCGTCTCCGGAGCGCTTGTTGGCGATTGGGACCAGGTGCTGGATCTCGTCGGGTAATGTCCCGTCCGCGGCCTGCTTGACCAGAATTCGGATCGCCTTGGTGGCCCCTATGGAGGGGACGGCACGCTCGATGAGCCGGATGATGATCAGGCGTGCCTCCATGGTGCTGGTCTGCCATTTCTTCAGGGTAGCGACCGGCTGCAGGACCGTCTTTTCGACCAGGGCGGGGACCTCGGCCCCCTGGGTAATCTGGGGAAACTGGCAGACCTTTTCTGGCAGTTGCGCGATCGCCTGGTTGACCAGGTGGTCGCGGGTTTCTGGGGGAAGCGCAGAGAGGGGATACTCATTGCCACCGCCTTTGCCTGACCGCTTCTGGCTGGGCCAGTTTTCACGTTCCGCCTTCTGGTGGACCCCCTTGACCGACTGGGGCACACCTGGCAATCCGGTCAGTTCACGGGCTGTATAGTGGCTCTGAATCTCCTGGATCAATGTCGTTTCTCCCATTGCCACACCTTAATAAAACGTGTACTATGCCGCTTTGCCCCAAAGGCTTTCGAAGGGAACCTGCAGTACTTCCGCGACCGCTCTTTGCACTCGTTTCGACTTGCGGTGGCCATTTATCACCGCCGATACGGTGCTTGGTTTTATGCCCAAAGACACGGCGATATCGGTCTGGGAAACTCCGGCGAGAACCATTTTTGATTTGATTTTTTGGCTCATATTTGGCTCTTTTTTTTAGGTTTCTCCGTCAACAATGATTGACAAAATACCGCACGAAAGTTCAGGTGTCAAGCACAAAAGTTCAGGTAAAAGTTGACGTTCGTTCATTTTATTCTGCAGCACATATTTAATGCTATAAATTAAATAGTTATGGAACTTTTACCCGAGCGCTCCAGGTAAAAGTTAGAGGTAAAAGTTAATGGCGGTAGTTTTACCTGACATTTCGTTCGCAGAGCGCATGAAAGTCCTGGTCGAGAAGGCAGGGAGCGCGGAGAAGTTGGCCAGCAAGGCCGGCATGTCCTCCAGGGTGATCGGCAAGTACTTGAATGGGGAAAGCGACCCGTCACGCTCCAGGTTGGTTGCCCTGGCCAATGCTGCCGAGGTCGACCTGGTCTGGCTTGCTGTGGGCGATAAGGGGGGACCGGGCGGAGATCGTCAGGAGGGGGTAGTGGCGGAAAGGCCGCAGGGCTGGATGAGCCTGCCCTCGCTTGACGCTAGGCAGGTAGCTGAGGCTGCACAGCCGCACCGGCGTGAGGATGACCGTTACTGCTATATCCCGCTTTACGACGTGCGGGCCTCTGCAGGCGGCGGGGCCATGGTCGACCAGGAGAACGTCCTGGACTTCCTGAGCTTCAAGGCGGACTGGATCCGCTCACAGCTCTACGCCTCGCCCAACGACCTCTATTTAATACACGTTGAAGGTGAGAGCATGGAGCCGACGCTGCGCCCGGGGGACGTGATCCTGGTCGACCATCGCGAGGCCTCCACGCTCCCCAGGGACGGCATCTACGTGATGCGCATGGACGGCACGCTCCTGGTGAAGCGCCTGCAGCGGCTGCCGGGCGGCATCGTGAACGTCACCAGCGACAATGCTGCCTACCAGCCGTTTACCGTCACCCTGGGCCAGGAAACAAATGAAGCCAACATAGTGGGAAGAGTAGTTTGGTGCGGGAGGAGAATGTGATGGAAGACAGTATAGGAACAAAGTCCTGCTCTATGTGCCGTCAGGTCGTTAGTAAAGGCGCCGTGATCTGTTCGCACTGTCAAAGTGACACAAATTACCAGCATTTTGAGGAAGTTCCATTTAGCAGTGTAACCAGAGAGCGTCATGAGTCTAAAGCTCACTTCTCTGCAGCGTTAACAGCAATATTATGCGTAATAATTAGTTTCCTCGGAGTCGCAGCTTTTGGTTTTTGGGTCGGAATTGGGGCTGGAGTTATTTCATTCAAGGTCTTTTCTGTTGTTTTTAGTTCAGTAATAGGCGTTGAGGGTTGCGATAAGGTTACGATATCCTGTAAAGAGTGTCTAAATATCCATACCTACCAATGGCCAGAAGGATCTCTTGACCAGGGCAAGCCAGCTTATTTTGATTGCTTGACCTGTAAGCAAAGGACCCGAGTGATGTCTAGTCCTCCGGTCTTTGATCCTTCAGAGCATTCAGGCTCTGACCACGGCACAAATATAAATGACCGTGGTTCCTCAGTGACTCCTGGCATGGTTTCAGACAGCCTTGATCGCTAGAATACCAACTGCCAAAGCTCGCGTACATTGTGCTCCTGTTTGTTCTAGTGCCAAATAACTCGTGAATTTACCTGGATCTGTCTAGGTTAGTCCTGATGTTAGTTTTTCCCCAAGATTTCAACAACTTTACCCCAACTCGCCCAAGCCGATTTTCAATCATCCCGGTTACTTCACTGCCATAGCTCTCAGGGGTTCACACATC
>TBL_comb47_HYPODRAFT_10000820_pt1 | contig 40853 bp, 40 predicted proteins | sample TroBogypolimnion_40_FD_10682 | JGI IMG/M metagenome (IMG submission 10682)
TAAAGTTAAATACGAATGGTTGCCGCTTGATGCTTATCAAAGTTACGCTCATTTGAAAAAACGGGTATTGGAGATCCTTAGCAATGTGGGTGAAAAACTCCATATAACTTTTGCATGACTACTTATTGCTGGAAAAACTATGATCGAAATATCAAAAGCAGTCACTTTAGTAACAGACTTAATGGCTCAAATCTCAACTGCATCATCTGAGCAAAGCACGGGTATAGATCAACTAAATCTGGCGATATTGCAAATGGATAACGCGACTCAGCAAAATGCATCTTTAGCTGAACAATCTGCAGCGGCCGCACAATCTTTAGAAGATCAAGCACGTCAATTACAGGAATTAGTCGGCGCATTTCGTATTAGCTAAATAGTTTTTCTATAAACAGCTGATAAGTTCTTGCTTGGCTAGTAAAGCTATTCTGGCGGCAGGTAGGACAAAGAGGAATCGATCGCAATCTAAAGACCCATCTTAATGTAGGGACAGGTCACGACCCGCCCCTACCATGTAAAATATAGCGGCGATACAACTATAACCACACCCCACCATATCGGAATTTTTAGCGGAATTAGGGGATTTAATCTAGGTTCTGAATAGCCCTTTTAACTAAACTTAAAGTCATTAAAGCATCGTCAATTAAACTATCAATACTTGCAGCCTCAACAATAAGCCGGGAACTGATACACAAACGTAAGGCACTCACCTCTATACCTTGACGGGAGCCACAAGCAACGGGCTGACCTAGTTGCCAACGAATCCCAGATTGCTTCTTCTGATAAAGTTTGAGAGTTTCAACTCGACTCAAAGGAACTCTTCCTGAGGGTTTTTGGTGATAAAGCACAAAGGGGAAAATAGTTTGCAAATGATCCCAGTTTTTAGTCGCTAGCAAACCCTTACGTTCAAGTGCTGGGGCCCTTAGTAATTCAAAATGAGGCTCATTATTCAACTTGTTTAATATTGCCTGTGAAAAGGCATCCATCATTAAAATTACTTTGGCAGTGGGTATATTACGAAATCGACGTAGCTCTTCCAAAGCCACTGCAATTCGTAACAACAAGCCGACATTAGGCTCAACTAAAGACTGATCATTCAAAAAGCATTTAACTGAATCTGGCACTAATAAAGCTGCAGAAAACGAAGGGGCTGTTAAAAACTTTGAACCCGTTAAGGCAACCATAAAACCGAGCTGCAAATAGCTATTCAAGGTCGTAGTGTGCAAACGAAATTGGCAGGCATCGACCATAACTGTAATTAAATCAGGATTACTTTGTTTGAGAGCCAATATACATTCTGGACTAGGGGCAATTAATCCGGTTTTTGATTGATCAACCATAATCAATAAAACCTTTCTATTAACGGCAACGGCTTCTGCAACCCATGAAGCGACCTGCCCATCTATATCTTCTATTGATCTAGGAGAGCCATCTTCAAGTCTAAGACTAACTTGTTTAACTTCTGCGTTATTACCGTTAGCTAAAGCAGGACACACTCCACTCCCAGTTTCATTAGCTTCCACCATAATGACTAAGGGCGCGCTAGACTCATTATTACTTAAGTGCGGAGCAATCATGCCATGTAGATCGGTACCTGAGGCTGAAAATATCAATTTAAGCCCAGGATAATCTGCTAAATCACAGGCCTTTAACCAATCTATGCTAAGTTGTTTTAGTTGTTGCTGGTATACAGTAGCAAGCGTACCTGCTTGTAACGCAGCCTGCATTTGAAATTGTAAACGCTGTGCTATTTCGTAACCTGTGGTTGATATTACTGATGCCGTTGATGATCCAAAAGCTAATAAAGAAGTGTCAGGAAAAGCTTGGCAGCCATATTTATTGACTCCGCTTGAAGGATCAATTGTCAATCGTGAATCACCACCTGAAACTAATAGTTTCTCAGTTTCAAAACATCTATTAATTGTTGGCTGTTGAACTTTTAGAAAAGTGACTCCCATAATAAACTTAATGTACTTGTTTTTGACTAATTAACATCTCTCGAAATGCGCTAAAGACTTTTTGCATTTGCGGTTGCTTATAAGGATATAAGTCCACAGGATCCATAGAATGGACTATCATGCAGCTGTCAATTTCAAAAATTAGTAATTTTCCATCAGGAGTTTCTGCACAATCAATGCCTAAATAATCTAAGCCGACTCGCTCATTAATGTCACTAAAAGCTTGTGCATGCTTCACTGCAAAATTATCATCAAAATCAGCCATCACTCGAGCTTCTTCTGCCCGCTTCTCAGCATTCTCTGACATACCTGCATTAAGATAATGAATCATCCAATGCTCTGATATTGCTAAATGACAGAGATAAGGTTTACCTTTAATAAGCACAATTCGATATTTTCTAAATAATCCATCTTGATTACGATAATCAATAAAAGACGATACATAAAATTCATTATTTGGCATTCTTGCTAAATAATTTGTTAATTCAGCAATATCAACGATTTTATCTAAGCCCTGCCCCGCATGAGAATCTACAGGGCGAATAATGATTGGAAAGGGAGCCTCTGTCAGAACACTAAATGAAGTGGAAACTGACTCCACTACCTGTCTAGCCAAACGCAATGTAACCGGCATATTGACACTAGCTATATCTTGTAGCAAATCACAAGCAACATTTCGTGACAATAAGGCAATTCGTTCTGGCTTATTAATAACAGGGCAAGGCCAATGCTCAACAACTTTAGAAATAGAAGCTAACAAGCCCATGTTTTGATCAGATTGTGCAATAGCAACAAATAGCACATCATGCTCAGGCAATTGCTCCGGCAAGGGTAAGTCTGGAGTCACATATACTATATCAAGCGCAACGTCAGAGTTTTCTAACAGAAACTCTACCGGAGTATTGGCCATTAAATCTCCTGGCCCCATGATGGTTAGCAATCTTAAGGAAACTTTATCCAAAGCCGATGGTTCTGTATAGATTTGCTGAGCAGCAATAGCTTTAGCTTGCGTCGTTAAGGCAAATTCACGACCTCCACGAAAAAGCAAAATCTTTGATAAATCCATTAATACATAAGCATTAGAATCAATTTCAGAATATTTAATTAATTCCAAGCCTAATGGGCCAAGATCAACACCGGAATGAGCAAGCCTAGTAAGTTTTACTAAACCATTATACGAATACATGCTATTGCTATTGAACATACGAAGTTACCTTGATCATTTATGGGTGTTGTTTTATTAATTTGGCTTACAAACACAACAGCTTTATTTCAGAAATATAGCCAATTGGTGAAAGCTCAGTCACAAAGAATCAAGCAAGCTTGCTTAAAAAAGACTAAGCCTGATATGTTTAGGCCATTGTATTGATCAAAGTACCTGTGTTTGCTGCAGGGGTCGGTGGTGCTACTGCTGCTGGAGTTTTAATTGCACTAGCATCAGAATCAGCATGATGATGCCTACCACCTGTTTGCATTGCTGATAATGCCGCTTGAGCAGCTTGCACATCCCCCGCTTGTAATGCTTGACCAATTTTAGATAAAGCACTATTGGGATCAGCACTAATACCTTTCGGTGCATTAGCTGACAAAGTACTAAAAGCTTGTTTAGCTGAATCTAAATTACCTGATGATAATGCTTGGCTCAGTTGACTTAAGCTTTGTTTCATTTGTTGCCATGGGCTACTACCACTAGTGGCTTGCGTGGCAGGGGATGAGCCAACACTCATTGCAGAACTTATATTCATAAAAATACTCCAGTAGAAAATTAATTCACTATTTAAATGGACGGTAAATAAATCGCCTGGGCTATAAATAGCAAAGTATCTAGCTAGCTAGATACTCACATCATCAGATATTACCAACAATGGCTATCAAAGCTTTAAATATCACTGTAATAGGACATATCTTGAAATCAGATTATCTCATAACAAATATAATTCAAACCGATAAATAGGCATGAAATATAGGGCATGCATTCTCATTCACCAAGTTCGAAACCATTAAAAAATATTATTAAATTTAGACTAGACAAAAGCAATTCTTTATGATATTTTACCCAAAAATTTTTAGAAGTACTCCGAAATTAGATTGAACCATTGTCTTTCTTTAATTAATTTTTGGAAATCTAGGTAATCACATGAACATTTCAGCCATTAATAATGCTGCGGCAGCACCACCAAACACTAGCATTAATCAAAATATTCAACCGTTATATACCAGCTCTACTAAAGCAACTGAATCATCTAGCAACACTAATAGCACACCAAGTTTATCAACTATAGATAGCGCGGTGAAATCGCTTAATAATTATGCTAGCTCAACTGATTCCACTGTGTCTTTCCATATTGACAACAGCTCTGGCAAAGTAGTCATTAAAATCATGGACACCAACAACCTCCAGTTAATCAGCCAAATGCCTAGTCAACAAGCTTTAATTATGGCTCAAACCTTAAGTAATAACCCTACCAATCCAGCAACAGGCGTTATCTTACAAGCTCAAGCTTAAAATCACTCCTTTTTACCCAGTAAACACTATATTTAATAGCGTTTACTTGGCTATTGCTTTCTAACTCCCCCCATTTTTTAAGCTTAATGTCTCTAACACAGGAGATATTAGCCTTTTCCTCAACAAATTAACCACATTAAAATCCATTATAATATTTTATACGTTAATTCTACCAATACTTGGCGCAGAATATATACTTAAAGCCCTGTTAAAATAGCAACAGACTCATCACAAATCCAAACTACTTTTGCTGCTCACCTAACAATTACAATAAAGTGTTAAGGAAAACCAATGCATAAATTTATCAACAATAGCCGCACAACAAATTATAGAGCGTGACCATGCTAAGCAATCAACAAACACTTGCCGCCTATGAAAATATATTGTTTTTTACTCAAAAAATGCTTGAGGCCGCGAAAAAAAATGACAATCAACAAATGCAATACTTAGAAGATAGAATTGATTATCAAATCAGAAGTATAAAAAACGAAGGTGGGCTTGCAAAATTATCTGGCGAACTACGCAATCAAAAAATACAACTATTACACTGTATCTTAGATAATGACAAAGCAATTAAAGACATTACCGATCCTTGGCTAAATGAACTATCTGCACTCATTCATACTATGAACAGACCAGAAACAAAGGAATCAGCAAGCTTTAAAACTCGCTAAAGACCATGGTTTCCAATATAAACCTGACCAGCAATTCACCAATAACGGCACCCAGCCCAATAAACAATACTGCGGCCACAGGTGCGCCTAGCCAAGATGGCGTAATTAAGCTGGATCAGATCGAAATCGGCAAAGCTATACAAGCTCAAGTTCTTTCATTACTCAATAATGGCAATAGCGTAGTCAGTCTTCAAAATGGTGCACAAATCAGCAATCTACAAATGCGGCTACCAGCAGGTTTTAAGGTAGGCGACCAACTTCAATTAACTTTATTATCACTTAATGATGGCAAACCTAGCTTTTCAATTAGCACCTTAAGCTCTGCAGAAACCGTAAATCTAAGCAGCACCGCCCAACTATTAGATAAGCTAGCCTCAAGCAATAATCAAAAAGCCCAAATCAATGGCAGCTCACCGTTATTAACATCAACTAAAGAATTAGAGCCTGCCCATTTAGCCACACAATTAGGCGAGTCCATTGAAAAAAGCGGGGTTTTTTATGAATCTCACTTACAACAATGGAGTGAAGGGAATAGAAATTTAGATCAAATTAGACAGGAACCTCAAAACCATAGCGCTACACCTGCCGATACAGCCAACAATCTAATACCACAACAACTAGACACTTTAGAAAATAAACGCTTGTCTTGGCAAGGTGAATTATATCCAGGTCAACCCATGCAGTTAGATATTGTTAAAGAAGACAACCAAGAAAATCAATCATCCTCCACAACACAACAAGAATCTGATGCAGTTTGGCAAACATCACTCAAGCTTCAGCTGCCTAACTTAGGACAAGTACACGTTAAAATACGCCTACAAGGTGATCATACTCAATTGAGCGTTAACGTTAATGACTCAGCAGCTGCCGCATCAGTTAAATCTGCAACCGATAGTTTGACCCAATCTCTTGCTGCTAGCGGAACGGCCTTAGATCAAATAACAGTGCAAATTGATGACAAAACCTAATCAACCCAATAAGATGCGCAACGCAGTAGCCTTGGCCTACCAAGCAAATGGCAGAGCACCTAAAGTAGTTGCTACGGGCAAAGGTTTAATCGCAGAGCAAATCATCGAACTAGCTAAGCAAAATGGTGTTTTTGTGCACGAATCGAAGGAGATGGTTGCTTTGCTAATGAATGTGGAATTGGATCAAGAAATACCCAGTAATCTATATCGACTAGTAGCAGATCTTTTAGCTTGGCTATATAAAATTGAAGCAGCAACACCACCAAAATTCAAATAAAAACAACCTTTGTCATATAGACATATTCATAATGTCGTTATAAGCAACGACTAATTTATTACGCACTTGAATTGACGCTTGCATGGCAATGCCTGATTTTTGTGAAGCAATCATAACATCTGATAAATTTACCGAATCATCACCCAAAGAAAAACGCTCACTTAGATTCTGCGAGGTCTTTTCCAAGCTATTGACTTGATCGAGATGACTTTTAAATATCTGAGAAAAATCCACAGCTCCCTGGGTAGGCTCAAGATTATTCACCCCCGGTAACTGAGGAGATTGGACGCTAGGCACAGCACCACGAATCTGCGCAAGCATAGTATCTAATTGACTTTTATCGACTGAAACCATAATCAAACCCTTACTCAAACTTTTGGACGTTAATAATGTAACATGCAAAGCAATCATCAAGGCTCTAATAAGCGGGGTAATTTAGGCTTATTTCTAGCCTTCATTTACAATATTATCAATGATAATATCCTCTTTAATAGTGCATAATAGCCTAATCATTCAATTCCTGTTCATTTAAGCATGGCAACTGCCCCTGAAGAATCATCCAGCGGATTCAACAATTTTTTGCAAAGCCCCCTAGGTAGCAACCTAGCTTTAGGCGCTGGCATAGCTTTAGTCGCGAGTATTATGATAGCGGTTTGGATGTGGGGACAAAAACCCGACTATCGAATATTACTATCTAATTTTACTGATAAAGATGGCGGATCAATCATTGCTGCATTACAACAAATGAATGTTCCTTATCAGTACTCTGAAGGTGGAACAGCCATTTTAGTGCCTGCCGAACGCGTTCATGATGCCCGACTAAAGTTAGCTGCTCAAGGCTTACCAAAAGCAGGTAATGCCGGCTTTGAATTAATGGAAAACCAAAAATTAGGTGTTTCTCAATTTTTAGAGCAAGCAAACTTTCAACACGCTTTAGAAGGTGAATTGGCACGATCAATCAATTCTATATCTGTAGTCGCATCATCCAGAGTACATTTAGCAATACCTAAACCAACTGTATTTGTTCGTGAAATACAAAAACCGACTGCCTCAGTATTGCTCAACCTTCATCCTGGCAGAGTATTAGAACCTCAACAAGTTCGTGCTATAGTTCACTTGGTATCTAGCAGCGTGCCTGACCTACCCGCTCAAAATGTGACAGTGGTTGATGAAAACGGCAATTTATTATCAGATCAAGCAGATAATGGCCACAACAATAAACTAGACCCTAATCAGCTAAAATATATTCAAGAAATTCAAGAAGGCATAGTTCGCCGCATTGAATCAATATTAACACCTATGGTAGGTGCTGAAAATGTTCGAGCTGAAGCCTCAGCTGAAATTGACTTTTCTCATACTGAACAGGCTGCTGAAAAATATACACCTAATAACAAACCAGAAAACACAGCTAAACGTAGCGAACATCTCAATGAGTCAAAAAGCACTGAAGGTGGTGGCGATAGCAGTAAACCAGGCGGCGTCCCCGGAGCTAGCTCCAACCAACCAGGACAACAAAAATCAGGTTCTGAAAGTGCGGGCGCTTCAAGTTCACAAAAAGACGATACCATTAATTACGAGCTAGACAAAACCGTTCGTTATGTCCAAGAGCCAATGGGTAACATTAAACGTTTAACGGTTGCGGTACTAGTTAACAATAAAACTGAAATAGGCACTGATGGCAAAGCGACTACAAGACCACTAACAGATGCTGAAAAAGAACAAATAACCGGTCTAGTCAAAGATGCAATGGGCTTTAATAAGGATCGAGGTGATTCATTGAATGTTGCCAATGCAGTCTTCACTATTCCAGCTAAAGAAATTATTCCTGAAGAACCCATCTGGAAGCCTTATGCAAATATAGAAACTGCAAAAAGCGTAGGCGAATATTTATTAACTCTAATTGCTATTTTATATTTATTCTTTAAGTTTTTAAGACCTATGCTTAGAAAGGTCATAAACCCTAATGGAGAAAAATCTGTTGAACAACAACCACCCCAACCCAAAATAGCTGAACCTATTCCTGATGAGCCGCCTCCTCCACCACCTAAGAGAAAAGGTGAAGACGCTTCTATAGATGACGCTAAAGAATTAGCAATCGAGAATCCACGTTTGGTCGCACATGTTGTTAAAAATTGGGTAAATGAATGAGTGATGAAGGATTACAAAAAGCCGCAGTATTAATGTTTGCTTTAGGTGAAGATGCAGCAGCGCAAGTCATGAAATTTTTAGAGCCTAGAGAGGTACAGAAACTTGGCTTATTAATGTCAACGATGACATCAGTATCAACTGATTCTTTGAGTGGCGTACTAAATGAACTTAGGTCGGAAGCTTCAAAAAACAAAACATTTAACGTTGACTCTCAAGACTATATTAGCGGCGTTCTTAACAAAGCCTTAGGTGATGATAAAGCCAGTAACTTATTAAATCGAATTTTAACTAAAAGTGATTCTACCGGCATAGACAACCTCAAATGGATGGATGCTAAAGCTGTTGCCAATTTAATATACAATGAACACCCTCAAATTATCGCAACTATATTACTGCATCTACCTGCATTACAAGCGAGTGAAATCTTAACTGAATTCACCGAAAGAACGCGCATAGACGTGTTATTAAGAATTACCACTTTAGACGGCATACAACCCCTTATACTCAATGACCTTAACGAAGTTTTAACCAATCTTTTAACAGGTAACGATAGTTTAAGAAAGAAACCACTCGGTGGAATTAAGGCTGCCGCCTCAATCATGAACTTCTTGAATACAGATATTGAATCTGTAGCCATGAGCAAGATTAAAGACTTCGACGAAAGTATCGCGGAACAAATTAATGAAGAAATGTTTGTCTTTGATAACATTGTTGATATAGCTGACCGCGATATTCAAGCCATACTTTTGGAGATTCCTTCGGAAGGCTTAATTATTGCTTTAAAAGGCGCCAAAGAAGAGATAAAAAATAAAATACTTAAAAACATGTCGGGGCGTGCTGCAGAAATGATGCTCGAAGACCTAAACTCCAAAGGACCTGTCCGTCTATCAGAAGTTGAAAAACAGCAAAAAGAAATATTAATCATTATTCGTCGCTTAGCGGATGAAGGCCAAATAACAATTTCATCTGGAGGCGATGATGACTTCGTCTAATCCTGAAATGGAAACTGCTTATGAACGCTGGGAAATTGGCGCTTTAAGTAAGGATTTTAAAACTAAAAGCGAAGCCTCATCCTATAAATCTAAATTGCATCAAGAAATGATGCAAGCTCGTGAAGAAGGATATCAAGCTGGCTTAGAGGAAGGTCGCGCAACTGGCCTAGCTGAAGGATTAGAACTTGGCTCAGCTAAAGGTTACGATCAAGCGCTCATTGAAGGACGCGAACAAAATATTTTAAAAAGCCAACAATTTACTGACTTAATCAATAACTTTGAAATTGAATTACAACAAGCAAAGGAAAATACTGCCCAGCAAATCCTTGAGCTATGCTTAGAGATGAGTCAAGCCATGCTAAAAACAGCTCTTGATGTTCGCCCTGAATTATTAATACCCATTATTACTCAGTCCTTAGAAGATCTACCTGGCGTACAATTTCCTGCCACTTTACATTTAAATCCATCAGATATTGAGCTAGTAAAACTAGCCATGGGTGATGATTTAAAAAAAGATGGCTGGCGCATAATCAGTGACAAACACATCGAAGCCGGAGGTTGCCGCCTTGATACAGCAACCAATAAAATTGATGCAACCCTGCCCTCTCGCTGGCAACAACTATTAGACGCATTAGGAAAAACTGGCGAATGGTTAACTTAGTAACGACTCATGCTTGAAGATACCAAAACCAATCATTGGCATGATTTTTTAGCAGAATGTCAGCACAAAGTTAGCGCTACGAACACTTTACCGATTTATGGGCGCGTTACTCGCGTAGCTGGCTTAGTCATGGAGGCTGCAGGACTTAATTTGCCAATAGGTTGTCCTTGCTATGTTCCCTTACCTAGCGGTCATCGTCTTGATGTCGAAATAGTAGGCTTTGGCAATGAGCGTTTATTTTTAATGCCTTTAGGGGATGTTGAAGGTGTTCAGCCAGGAGCCTCTGTTATTCCCTCTGTGGAAGAAAAAACCCCACCTCTATTAATGCATCGAGTCGCCAAATCATCTCATGCTATCCATCATGGCAGAAGGCTACCGGTCGGCGATGCTTTATTAGGTCGAGTACTTGATGCAACCGGCCAGCCCCTAGATACACTAGGCCCATTGAAAGATTATGAAACTGCCGCTTTATATGTTCAGGCAGCTAATCCTTTATTAAGAGAACCTATTTCTACGGTATTAGATGTCGGCATTCGCCCTATCAATAGCATATTAACAGTGGGCAAAGGCCAGCGCATGGGCTTATTTGCAGGCTCAGGTGTTGGTAAATCAGTATTATTAGGCATGATGGCTCGCTTTACCGAAGCCGATGTGATTGTCGTCGGCTTAATTGGTGAGCGTGGACGAGAAGTTAAAGAGTTTATTGAACAAATTTTAGGGGAAGATGGTTTAGCGCGTTCGGTAGTCGTGGCGGCACCAGCAGATTTACCGCCATTATTACGTTTACAAGGCGCTGCTTATACAACATTGATAGCTGAACACTTTCGAGATCAAGGTAAAAGTGTCTTATTAATTATGGACTCACTCACTCGCTACGCCATGGCACAACGTGAAATCGCCTTAGCAATTGGTGAGCCACCCGCCACAAAAGGTTATCCACCTTCTGTATTTGCCAAACTGCCTGCTTTAGTTGAGCGGGCTGGCAATGGAGAAGAAGGTGGAGGCTCTATTACTGCATTTTATACCGTCTTAACAGAAGGTGATGACCAACAAGACCCCATTGCTGACTCGGCCAGAGCTATTCTTGATGGCCATATCGTATTAAATCGTATCTTGGCAGAAGCAGGACATTATCCCGCTATTGATATAGAACAATCTATAAGCCGCGCTATGCATAACATTACTACCAGCGAACATCAAAAAACTGCAAGACGCTTAAAACAATTAATGTCTAGCTATCAACGTAATAAAGATTTAATCAATGTAGGTGCTTACAACTCAGGAAGTGACCCATTATTAGATGAAGCCATCATGAAACATCATGAAATTGAACGGTTTCTACAACAAACCATACATGAAAGAATAAGCATTGAGCAGAGCTTAGGGGAACTTTCCTCTCTATTCAACTAATTAGCTTTGCTTGCCATGAGTAATAATTAACCATGGCTACTATAAATGCAATCCAAACTCTTATCGACCTAAGCACTCAGCAATCAGAGCTTGAAGCAACGCGCCTAGGACTTGCCAACAAAGCTAGAACTGAAGCGCAAGAAAAACTGTCAATGCTTGAAGATTATCGCAATGAATACGCAGAACGATTACAACAACAACTAGCTCAAGGACTCAGTTCTGGTAGCTACATCAATTTCAAGCAGTTCATAGCAACATTAGACCAAACAATAATCCAACAACAACAAATAGTTCAAAATAGTCATCATCGAGTAGAAAAACATCGTGCTGACTGGCAAGAGTCTGAACGTAAACGCCTTTCATATAGTACCTTGACTAAACGTGCCGAAATTGCTCTCCGTCACAAAGAAAACAAACGTGACCAAAAGCAAACCGACGAACATGCCTCACGTGTAAAAATGAGACAATTATGAACGCCATACTAACTCCATCATCATTGCCAGCCAATTCAAATATTAATAAATCTACGTCGAACAATAACAGCAATGGCGACGGCGCGTCATTTGATTCAACTTTACAATCGCAAACAAAAGCTCTAAACCAAAATAATGGCGAGCAGAATGACCACGCACCAAAAACAGTAAAATCAAATGAATTGCTAAGCACGATCTGGTTTAAGCAGGGCAATCAAAACCTAAGCAGCCAAGTAACACCTATATCGTCCAGAATAAAATACTCAAGTTCGTCAGTTTCTGCCGAAACATCTGATCCGGCCATAACAACCGATACTAGCGCTGAATTACCAACAATCCCTTCTCAAGATTTGCTAGCTATGATCTGGGCCATGCAGACTAATACGAGTACACCACCAGCAACTTATATTCCGACAGCTCAAGACATTATCGATGCTACTAGTACTGCTGCTGTAACTAATGATGCAAATGCGGCTGACAACACCGCCTTATTATTAGCCAGTAGCGAGCTAAGCCAAGCAATGCTTACCGACACACCTGAGCCAAATTTAACGTCATCACAAGCATCCTCTATTAATAGCCCTACCCCAATGTCAGCAACAGTTCCAAGTTATTCCATTGCACCATCCGTAAGTCAATCAGGTTGGGATACTGCGATAAGTCAACGCGTAGTATGGATGGCTAGTCAAAACATACAATCTGCAACATTAAACATTAATCCTGAACATTTAGGTCCACTACAAATTCAAATACAGTTAGATAACAATCAACAAGCTAATGTGCAATTTTTTAGTGCACAACCTGAAGTTAGATTAGCTCTGCAAAACTCTATACCCATGTTGAGTCAAATGCTTGAGCAAACAGGCATACAATTAGGACAAAGTGATGTTAGCTCCCAAAGCTCCGGCTCAAATCCACAACAGCAAAAAAGCAATTTTAATACTTTAGTTAATGAGCAAATTAAGCTAGACTCCACAAGCACAACAGTTACCAGCACAACATCCATTAATAATGGCAATGGCTTACTTAATATTTACGCATAACCCCGCCTTTTTATTTTAACCCATTAAATTTTTACCATGTCTGAAAAACCAAAAGCAGAAACAGAACCTACCGAAAAAAAATCTAAAAGTTCGTTAATAATAATTATTTTATTAACACTGATTCTCTTAGGAGGCGCAGGAGCAGCTTATTTCTTTCTTACTAAGCCAGCAGTACCAGCTACGGCAGCTCATACCGGCGAGGCAGCTCCAGAAGCTGAAGCCGAAGCTGAAGAAAAACATGAAGAAGGTGCCCCCCCTGTATTCATAGATATGGAACCCTATACTGTCAATTTGCAGCCTGAAGGCCAATTTCTTCAAGCTTCATTCAATTTGCAAGTGAAAGACGAAAAAGTTGCTGAAGAAATAAAATTGTACATGCCTCAAATTCGTAGTCGCCTATTATTACTGTTATCAGCTAAAACAGCGGAAGAACTTTCCAAACAAGAAGGGAAAACAGCCTTAATCACCGAAATGGAAGAAGCCATTGAAAAGCCTTTTTCTAAAGGAGCTAAACCAGTAAAAATTGATAACGTTTTTATTACGTCGTTCGTTATTCAATAAACTAAAATTATGGATGATAAATTCCTTTCACAGGATGAAATTAATGCACTACTACAAGGTGTAACAGGCGAAACCCAAGACAGTAAGCCTACAATAGATTCATCAGAAGTTGTCGTTTATAACTTAGCGACTCAAGAGCGCATAGTTCGTGGGCGCATGCCTTCTCTTGAATTAATTAATGAGCGTTTTGCTCGTCTGTTACGCATTGGCTTGTACAATTTATTAAGACGCAACCCTGAAATTTCGATCAACCCTATTCGAAATACAAAATACAGTGAGTTTTTACGGCATTTAGTCGTACCTACCAACCTTAACTTAGTAAAAGTTCCACCACTAAAAGGTTCAGGTATGATCGTAATAGATCCGCACTTGGTATTTTTATTAGTGGATAATTTGTTTGGTGGAGATGGTCGTTTTCAAACGCGTGTTGAAGGTAGAGATTTTTCTAGTATTGAACAACGCATCATTCAAAGAGCCTTGGCTATTATTTTTGAATGCTTAGATAAAGCTTGGGAGTTGATATATCCGGTTAATTTTGAATTTATCCGCTCGGAGATGAATACTCAATTTGCTAATATTGCCACACCCAATGAAGTCGTAGTCACGACAACCTTTCGAATTGATCTAGGTAGTATAGGTGGCGATCTGCATATCTGCTTACCCTATAGTATGATAGAGCCCATCAAAGACATACTACGTAGTAGTTTACATAGTGAATCTATTAGTCATGACCAGCGCTGGGCACAATTACTTAAACACCAAATACAAGATGCTGAAGTTGATGCAGTCGCAGATTTATGTAAAATTGAAACCACTCTCCGTAAAGTACTTAACATGAAAGCTGGAGATATTATTCCCTTTGACATGCCTGAAACTATCGATGTTAATGTTGACTACTTGCCCATTTTGAAATGTAGTTATGGCAAATTAAATGGCCAATATGCTTTACAGGTCGAAAATATAATAAATTTAACCTCAGAAATACCTACATGGGAATGAAACTTAATAAGTCAATAAATAGTTAAAGCAGTTAAAATGCCACACCTTACCTAACCCGACAATAAAAGCAAATAATTAATAACACTAGGAATAAAGCATGAGTGAACTAGATTTAGGCGAAGATGATTGGGCTGCTGCGTTATCTGAACAAGCTGAGGCAGAAAGCACATCAAGTAATGAATCTATCAATACCGATAGTTTCGATGTAAAAAACACTGATGTTTTTAAAGACTTAAGCAAAAACCATAATGAAAATGCCACCAATACTGACATCGAGTTCATTTTAGATATTCCAGTACAACTCACAGTAGAATTGGGCCGCACTAAAATTACTATAAAAAACCTCGTTCAACTTACCCAAGGTTCGGTTATTGAACTTAATGGCTTAGCAGGTGAACCTCTGGATGTATTAGTCAATGGCTGCTTAATTGCCCATGGTGAAGTGGTAGTGGTAAATGACAAGTTTGGTATTCGCCTGATTGATATTGCAAATCCAGCAGAAAGACTACAACGGATCAATAAATGACCCTAGAGTTTATACAAACCCTTGCGCCATTGGCCTTAGTCTTATCTTTAATAGCCGGTGCAGCTTGGTTACTTAAGCGCTTAAACCAACCTAGATCAGACAAAGCTTCTCTCATGACAGTACTTGCTTCGCTTTCAGTCGGACCTAGAGAACGCGTAGTACTTCTCGAAGTAGCTGGTCAATGGCTAGTTCTAGGTGTTACCTCGGGACAAATAAATAGCTTATTAAATCTGCCGGCTCAAACTTTAGCAAAACCTGACCAACCTAATTTGGAGAAAACAAATTTTGCGCAATCTTGGTTAGAGCGTTATCGGCAGACTAGTTCATGATAATTTCTAAAACAACCCTTAGACAATGCTGGCGAGCTAGTTTTCTTGGAGCCCTAGGCTTAATAATTCCACTAGGCGTTGAAGCTGCATTACCGGCTTTTGTAAATGCCACACCCGCAGCGGATGGTGGACAGGCTTACAGTCTTAATTTAGAACTGCTCATACTTTTAACATCGCTAACTTTTTTACCAGCGGTGGTACTCATGATGACCAGTTTTACACGCATCATTATCGTATTGTCTCTATTTAGAATGGCTATAGGCACTCAAAGCACACCACCCAATCAAGTCTTAGTAGGCTTAGCTTTATTTTTAACCCTATTCGTTATGGGGCCAGTACTCGATCAAATTTATACCGAAGCCTATCTACCCCTATCAGAAAACAAAATCACCATGATGGTTGCCATGGATAAAGGCAGTGAACCCCTTAAAGCCTTTATGCTCAGACAAACTCGTCAAGCTGATTTAGCTATGTTTGTAAAAATGTCTAATACCGCACCCTTACAAACTAAAGAAGATGTGCCTTTTAGAGTATTAGTGCCCGCTTTTGTAACCAGTGAACTTAAAACGGCTTTTCAAATTGGCTTCGCCATCTTTATTCCCTTTATTATTATCGACATGGTGGTTGCAAGTGTACTGATGGCAATGGGTATGATGATGGTTTCTCCAGCCATTGTTTCTTTGCCTTTTAAAATTATGTTATTTGTCCTAGTAGATGGCTGGCAACTATTATTAGGTTCACTAGGTAGTAGTTTTGGATAAGCCTTTATGACCCCCGAATCAATCATGAGCATGGGACATCAAGCCATACTGGTCACCTTAATGGTTGCCGCTCCCATGCTGTTAGTCGCCTTAGTGATTGGTTTAGTAGTGAGTATTTTTCAAGCAGCCACCCAAATCAATGAAGCTACTTTATCTTTTATACCTAAATTGATAGGAATTTTTGCCACCTTGGTGCTTGCTGGCCCTTGGATGTTAACCGTATTAACAGATTATCTACGCTCTGTATTGACCAACATACCCAACTTAGTCGGCTAAATGGCTGAATTTACCACGGAACAATTATTTTCCTTAGTCAGCGCTTTTTTTTGGCCGTTAGTTCGTGTCTTAGGTTTATTTAGCAGCGCGCCATTCTTTAGCCACCGCAGTTTACCTATACGAATTCGAGTAAGCTTAGGTGTTGCCATCACTTTTTTGATAGCCCCTACCCTAGCGCCATTTCCAATAACCGATCCTTTATCTTGGATGGGTCTGCTTATTTTGACTCAACAATTTCTTATCGGTATTGCCATTGGCTTTATCATGCGACTTATTTTTTCTGGCGTTGAATTATCAGGAGAGCTGATCGGCATGACCATGGGCTTTGGTTTTGCTTCATTTTTCAACCCTCAATCAGGTGGACAATCTTCAGCCATCAACCAACTGTTATCACTATTGACCATATTAATTTTTATGGCTACCGATCTCCACTTACAATTACTTGAATCGTTGGTAGAAAGTTTTACTAGTTTACCTATAGGATCGAATACTCTTGGTAAAAACAGCTTTCAACAACTCGCGTTTTTAGGGAAAAACATTTTCAGCATCAGTATTCAATTATCATTACCCATCATAGCAGCTTTATTAATGACTAATATGGCCTTGGGTGTGCTCACTAAAGCTGCCCCACAACTTAACCTCTTTGGCATAGGCTTTCCTATTACCATGTTGGTTGGATTTTTAATGATAGACTTATTACTGCCTTATTGGTCGATGCCTTTATATGTAAATTTACAACAAGGCATCAATATGATCCGAACACTTCTGCAAGCTACAATTTAACTTATTAATTACCCTTCATAAAACTCACGAGTTCGCAGTTTATACCTCCACATTCCACATGAGCTGCAAGAATGACACTGCTTTTTACTTGTGTTGATGTCGATCGAAATGTAGGGCTTCCCTGACGGACTGGGTTTGTATATTAAGGTATCGTTATGTCTCCCTGCTCCGATTGCTGGGATTCCGCTGTCGAGACTGTGAAAGTATTATGACTTTAGCTTCCCCCTTTGTAAAAGGGGGATCGAGGGGGATTTTATTAAGTCATAGGCTATTGATATTTAATAATAATTTTTTAATACATCAAATCTCCCCTAACCCCTCTTTGCTAAAGAGGGGAATAAAAAGAATACTTTCACAGTCTCTGTCGCTACATCCCAGCTTACGTAAAATGTAGGCTGGGATGAGGTACGAATCCCAACATTTAGCTAGGGTTCTTCTAAATGCAGACAATGGCATTCAATAGTCGTCATTGTCGGGCATGAATGCCTGACCTACAACTGTCCCGTGTTAAATGGGTAGCCCTTAAATGACGCTGCTTTTAATTGTGTAGATACCTATTCCTAACGAGAGTAAAGTCGCGCAAAAGTTTTGAAACAAAGCGTTTATGATCAATTAAATCTATGAGGAGATTTATATGACAAACTAATAAAGCAAGAAAATTTTTAAACTAGATCACAAAACATCAATACTATTAAATGACTTGACTTATCTCACTTTATCAATAAATTTTCATTTATAAATAATTGATTTTATTACAATCTCGACAAATAAACCGCTTTAAATGAATACTTGCAATAATACTCAAATATGTCCCAAAACTCCTGCTGATGACACTATAAATTTTTCAACCACCCCGTCAAGCACAATAATATAGCTACCCAGTGACAGCAACCATAGAGCCCCAAAATCAAATAAATTCTAATAAGGCAAATAGTTTTTTATAATTCGAACACCCAATCAAAGGCTATATTTCAGTCTTACTCCTTAAATTGCCAAAAAAAAATCATGAAAAGATAAGCAATTACTGACACTGTGTGCGCTGTGCATTTGCCTAGTGGCTGTATTTGAGGAAAGTCATCGTTTTCAATATTAAAATTTATAAGGTAAGGAGTCGTTCCATGGCAATTGTAAAAAAACCAGCAGCATCTGTAAGCACTAGTTATCAAGGTGATGGCAGCAAAACTAACGCAGCCGTATCACGTGAAGCTGATGCTCAACGTAAAAGAGCTAGAACGTTAGCCAAACAACAACAAGCAGCAGAGCGAATTGCAGCAGCAACCGCTCAATTATCTTCAGGTATCAACGAAGCTGCCTCAGCTGCAGAAGAATTAAAACGCGCAGCGGATCAAATTGCTACAGGCGCAGAAGAAGCCTCAGGCGCAGCTCAAGAATCGATGACAGCTTTTAAGCAAGTCACTGGCGCTATTGCTATACAGTTGCAAAATGCAGATATCAGCCAAACTAAAGGTGAAGCCTCACAAGTATTAATCGCTAAAACCTCTGCTGATGTTGGTATTCTAATTACTAATGTCGGTGTAGCGGCACAACGTCAAGTTGCTTCAGTAAAAATGGTTGGCGAATTAGAAAGACAAGCCGCTAATATTGGCGACATCGTTAAAGCTGTGGCTCGCATTGCCGATCAAACTAACTTATTAGCTCTTAATGCAGCGATCGAAGCGGCACGTGCCGGTCGTCATGGCCGCGGTTTTGCGGTAGTTGCAGACGAAGTTCGTACCTTAGCCGAAACATCTGAAAAAAGCGCAAAACAAATTCAAGATTTAGTTGGGCAAATTCAAGAAGACGTTAAAGAAATCGCTCAAGGTATCAATACCTCAGCTGAAAACATTGAAGCTGAAATGGCTAAAGGTGCCATCATTACTGGACAATTAGAACAAATTCGTACTGATGCCATCGACGTAGTGAAAGGCATTACTGAAATTGCTACCGGTGCCAAACAATCAGACGGCGCTGCTCAAGCCGCATTAAAAGGCTCTGAAGATATAGCCTCTGCATCTGTTGAACAATCTGCTGCCGCAGAAGAAGCCACAAAAACAGTTGAAGAGCAAGCACAAGCACTTGCAGAATCAGAGCAAGCAGCCCAAGCGCTGTCTGAATTAGCTGAAGATTTGAAAAATTCGACTGATGTTGCCAAAAGCGCGGAAGAAGTAGCCTCTTCAGCAGAAGAATTATCCTCTGCTGTACAAGAAATAAATCGTGGTAGTGCCCAAATCATGGCAGCTTTAGAGCAAATTCGTAAAGGTGCGCAATCATCAGCGGCAGCCAGCGAAGAATCTTCAGCTGCAGTTAATCAAATTGAAAAAGGCATAGAAATTGCCCAACAACGTTGCACAGTATCAGCTGAAAAATTGCGTGGTATTCAAGGCTTGTTAGACACCAATAAAACATCAGTAGATGAATTAATTGGCGGCATTACTTCTTCAGTTAAAGGCACAGAAGACAGCATTAAACAAATTAAAGAATTAGAGCAACTCTCACGTCGTATCGATAAAATTGTAGAGGCAATTGCCACAGTATCTATTCAAACAAACCTATTAGCGGTTAATGGCGCCATCGAAGCGGCTCGTGCTGGTGAATATGGTAAAGGTTTCGTAGTAGTTTCTAATGACATTCGTAACTTAGCGCGTGATTCTGCTGAAAATGCTGATCGCATTAAAGATTTAGTCAAAGGCGTTCAAGATCAAATTACTGCAGTTAGCAATGATTTAACTCAAATTGTTGACGCAGCTACTATTGAAGTAGAGCAAGCTAAAATGACCACTAAAAATCTAAATGAAATAGAAGCGGGTATCATCGATATCGATGCTGGAACACAACAAATCCTGAACGCTTCTATAGAAATTGCAGCGGCTATTGGCCAAGCTAAACGTGGCATTGAGCAAATATCCACTGCAGCACAAGAAGCTGAAAAAGCAGTTAACGAAGCAGCGGCAGCAGCGGTTCAGCAATCTAAAGGTGCTGAGGAATTAGCGTCTGCTATCGAAGAAATTTCTTCATTAGCTGACGAATTACAAAGCGCAGCCTAAGGGGAAGCCAGCATGACTACCGAAACACTAGAACAGCAGGACGATCAGGCTAGTTTAGGTGATGATAGTTCTGAACAAGGCAATTCCAGCACGCGCCAATTTGTAACTTTTATCGCTGGCGGTGAAATTTTTGCAGTGGACATGGCTCCAGTGCAAGAAATCATCCGCCTACCTGAAGTAGTACGAGTGCCTTTGGCGCCGCCTACTTTAGACGGTTTAGCCAATTTACGCGGCAAAGTTTTGCCAATAATCTCTTTAAGACGTTTATTTGGTTTTGAAGAGCAAACTCATGACGACGCAACCCGCGCCTTGGTTATAGATGTAGGTCAACCTTTAGGTTTTGTGGTTGATCAAGTTGCCAGCGTGGTTGAAGTTAATATCGCTCAAATTGAAGATGTCGATACTATTAGTAGTACTGTTGATAGCAATTTATTAACAGGCATCATTAATAATGTTGGCGGCCATAGCATGATTATGGTCTTGGATTTTAACAAACTCATAGAGCGAGAATTTGCTCACATTGCAGCCTTAGCTAAAAGCACTGGCTTATCTAATGATTTAATCATGTCATCAACCACGGTTGCTGATGAAGAAGCTCAAGATAGTGATGAACTGCAATTAGTCAGCTTTATTGTTGCTGAACAAGAATATGCACTGGCTATTGAAGATGTACAAGAAATCATCCAAGTGCCTGAAACTATAGTCCATGTACCTCATTCAGCAGCCCATGTTGTAGGCTTAATTACTTTACGTAATCGTTTATTACCCTTAGTTGATTTACGACGTTTATTTGACTTACCCGATTCTAATCTTGATGAAAAAAGCAGAATTATCGTCTTGAGTTTAGGTACTGCTTCTGTTGGCTTAGCGGTTGATGGCGTTAGTGAAGTCTTACGAGTGGCCAAAAATATCGTCGATCCTATGCCAACATTATTAGCAAAAGAAGGCAATCTTGCTGATATTAGCGAGATATGTCGCTTGAATGATGGTAAACGCTTAGTGTCAATTATTACTGCGCGTAATTTATTTGACCATTCAGCTATAAAAGAGGCATTGAATACCGTGAGTGAATTTGAACAAGACAGCGCAGAAACTACTGATGTAGAAGAAGGCATGGATGAAGACGAACAAATGGTGGTATTTCATCTTGATAAAGAAGAATTTGGCGTACCCATTTACAGTGTTCAAGAAATTGTACGTGTACCCGATGAATTGATTCATGTGCCTAAAGCACCTGTATTCGTGGAAGGCGTGATTAATTTACGCGGTACGGTATTACCTGTTATTGATTTACGTACTCGTTTAGGCTTAGCTAAATTAGAACGTACTGATAGACAACGTATTATGGTGTTTTTGATTGCTGAAGTACGTACTGGCTTTATTGTTGATCATGTTGCCGAAGTATTAAGAATAAGCAAATCAGTCATTGAACCCTCACCTCAATTATCGGGTGAGCAAGGTCGCTTGTTCTCACGTATGGCCAATATGGAAAAACAAAAACGTATGGTGCAATTAATTGAACCAGCTCATTTAGTCGATAGCGAAGATTTAACAAAGTTATCCAGTGCTGAGTGGAATGTCGCGTGATTAAACTCTTAATTGTTGATGATTCGGCGTTAATGCGCCGCCAACTGTCTCAAATTTTTGAGGAAGAAGGTGGCTTTGAAATACGTCAAGCCAGAAACGGTAAAGAAGCGGTAGAAGAAAACAAAGACTTTCAACCTGATGTAGTGACTTTAGACGTGAATATGCCTGAGATGGACGGTATAACCGCCCTCTCGCATATCATGGCTGAACGCCCCGTTCCGGTAGTGATGGTTTCTTCTTTAACTGAGAAAGGTGCTTTAGCTACTTTTGAAGCACTAAACTTAGGCGCTGTCGATTATGTTGCTAAACCCGGCGGTACTATTTCTTTAACGATTAAGGAAGTTAGCGTTGAGTTAATTACTAAAGTTAGGAATGCGGCTAAGGTTAAAATCAAAACAAAACCAACACCAACTGGCGGTTTGGCGCAGCGTATGCGTGAAGATCGTGAAAAAGTAGCAGCCAAGGAATCCTCTGCAATACGTTGGAAAGATGGAAAAAATGGCTTGGTAATAATCGGTGTTTCAACTGGGGGACCTCGCACCCTAGAAGAAATATTACCATTATTACCAGCTAATTACCCTTACCCAGTTTTAGTCGCTCAGCACATGCCCGCTGCATTTACTAAATCATTTGCAGAACGCTTAAACACTTCATGCCATTTAGAAGTCGTCGAAGTCGCAACACCTAGAGCGATTGAGCCCGGCTTTGTCTATATTGCTAAAGGTGGTGCGGATATGGTTGTGGCCATGCGAGCAGGAAAATTGACCGCTTTACCGAAACCGGAAGCCAAAGAATTTCTTTGGCATCCTTCAGTTGAATTACTAGGTCGCTCGGTCATAGAAAACTGCAATCCTGCTGATGTCATTGGCGTCATGCTAACAGGCATGGGTTATGACGGCTCTGATGCTTTTACAGAAATTAAAAAGCGCGGTGGACGCACAATTGCTGAGGCTGAATCATCAGCAGTGGTGTTTGGTATGCCTGCTGAACTGATTAAAAAGGCTGGGGCAAGTATCGTACTGGACGCTAGTAAAATAGCAACACAGCTAATCATTTGGGCTGGCAAATAACGAGGAGTAATCATGGCATTTATTAAGAAACAGGCTCAACCTAGCACCGAACAGACTCAAAGTACACCTGAGACTCGTGATTGCCAAAGTTTACTAAAACAACTTTCTTCTAGCGACTCAACCGAAAGACGCTGGGCAGCTAGGGATTTAGTCGAATGCCCAGAATGTGCCAATGCATTAATGCAACGCTTAAAGATTGAAACTGAAAATTCTGTACGTGAGGTTATTTTAACAACCTTAACGCGCATGGGAGATCCGGTTGCAATTGCTGGCATGGTAGATTGCTTACGTAGTGAAGATGCAGCCTTACGTAATGAAGTCGTCGAAGCCATGAAACAACTTCCTTTGGAAGTTGCTCCAATGATGCTGGGCTTATTAGCTGATCCTGATCCAGATGTGAGAATTTTTGCCGTTAATGTCTTAGAGTCTTTATGTCATCCAGAAGTTGAAAGTTGGTTGATCTCAGTTATTACTTATGATGCTCATGTTAATGTCTGTGCTACGGCCGTTGATTTATTGGGTGAAGTCGGTACTAGCAATGCAATAGAACCCTTAGAACAATTAAAAGCAAGGTTTAACGCAGAGCCTTATATTCAGTTTGCAGCTGATTTGGCTTTAAGACGTATCAATGAAAACTGATATGTCTAAAATAATAATTAGTGAAGAAGACTTCCTAAAATTTAGGGAATATTTTTACCGAAAGACCGGTATTAATTTTGAGACTACAAAACGTTATTTTGTTGATAAACGCTTAATTGAGCGCATAGAAGCAACCGATAGCGGCGATTTCCGTAGTTATTTTATTATGATGCGCTTCCAGGCTTCAGGTGCCGAGCTACAATTATTGACTAATTTAATGACAGTCAATGAAACCTACTTCTTAAGAGAAGACTATCAATTTGATTGCTTAGTCAACTCGATACTACCTGAATTGGTTAAACGTAAAACCGACAACAGACCTATTCGTATTTGGTGTATTCCCTCTTCTTCTGGTGAAGAACCTTATACTATTGCTATGTATTTAATGGAACGCTGGCCTGGCATACATCAATGGGATGTGGAGATTTTATCTTCCGATATTGATACCGGTATTTTAAATAAAGCTCGAATCGGTCGTTATTCAGCTCGTTCAGTGATGCATGTGCCCGCACCTTGGTTAGTTAAATACTTTACCCGTGTGGGTGATGAATACCAAATTTGTCAAGATTTACGAGAAGCGGTTGAGTTTACGCGAGTTAATCTAGCCGAACCTACCGATACTAGAGGCTACCGAAATTTTGATATTATTTTTTGCCGTAATTTATTAATTTATTTTGATGATTTATCGCGTAAAACAGCAGCAGAAGTATTCTTTGATGCTTTAATCCCAGGTGGTTTTGTTTGTTTAGGCCATGCTGAATCTATGAGTCGCATCTCATCACTCTATAAGGTGCGTAAATTTCCTCAAGCAATTGTTTACCAGAAATCTTTGGAGTCTCGATGAAACGCATCTTGATAGTTGATGATGCAGCCACTGTGCGCATGTACCATCGCAATATCCTTGAAAGCGCTGGCTACAGCGTTGATGAAGCCATGAATGGCATTGAAGCTATAGAAAAAGCCCTGCAAGAAGCATTTGACTTATACATAGTCGATGTCAACATGCCAAAATTGGATGGCTATGGTTTCTTACGTGAACTTCGTGGTGAAAATATCTCACAAGTCCCTGCCATTATGGTATCTACCGAAGCCGCTGAAAATGATCAGACCGCTGCATACCGAGCAGGCGCTAATGGCTATTTAGTAAAGCCAGTTAAACCAGTGCAATTACTCACTCATGTTCGCTTGCTGATTGGAGAAACTATCTAATGAACCCCTTATTAGAACAATTTTTATCTGAATCACGTGAGTTTTTGCAAGGCATAGCTGAGAAGTTAATGCAATTAGAAGATACGCCTGATGACAGCCATCTATTAGTTGAATTATTCCGTTTAGTACACACCCTTAAAGGTAACAGCGGTTTATTTGAATTTCCTGAAATGACTCGTGTTTTACATGCGGGTGAAGATTTGATGGATGCTGTTCGCGATGGCAGAGTTGCTTTTTCTCAGCAGTTAGCTGATCAGTTACTGGATGCAATGGATTTTGTATCCGCACTATGCGATCAAATAGAAGATGGTGGCAAGATTGAAGCAGAATTAACGGTAGATTCCTATCGCCTTTCTGAATCCTTACGAGCTCTCATGGCCTCGCAACAAAAACAAGCTGAAGTGAATGATCAAATCGAGAAAGTCACTCAAGTCAGTGCTGAGGCGGTTAAATTAGACTTATCAAAGCTTCCTGAGCCAGTTCGCATTGAGGCTTACAAAAGAACTATGGCAGGTGAATCATTCTATTGGCTGATTTATACCCCAATAGAAACTTGTTTTTTTCAAGGCGAAGATCCTTTTTTTACAGCTAGACAAACGCCAGAAACCTTATGGGGACAAATTACTGCACGTGAATCTTGGCCAAAATTATCTGATTTAGACGCCTATCGTTGTGTATTGGATTACGAAATCCTAACCTCAGCATCTCACGTAGAGTTACTTGAGCAATATCGCTATGTGCCTGATCAAATTCAACTTATTCCAGTTGATCCTTGGTCATTTGTTATACCTCAAGGTGACCCTAACGGCGGTGCCGTTTATGAAGATTTTGTAGTTGATGCCCTGCAGTATTTGGATGCTGGTGATTTAGACTCATTAAGGCCTGTTGCCGAATCGATGTTACAACTCAGTAATCCAGACTTATGGCTATCTTCTGCCTTACGTTGGTTGTTATTGTTAATTGATACCGTACCACCCAATCATCAAGCGATCACGATTTTAATTGAATCTTTACGCAGCTTAAATGCACCCGATTGGTCTTTGTTAACGGCTAATTCAACTGAATATAAACAACCTAGCACTGTATCGTCAGCGCCTGTTATTGCAGAACAATCGATTGCAGAACCTGAACAAATAAATACTACTTTCATTGATAGTAAAGAACTTTCAGAAGAAGATGCTCTTGCTTTAGAGACCATCTTTGCAGCTCAACTGCAAATTTTACAAATTGATGATCAAGCAAGCTGGCAGTTTGGACGTGTTAAAGCCGCTGCGAGTGTTTTACTTAATTGCTGTAAAGCCATCGGTGACGAAACAGCTATCGCCTCTATCGAAGTTGCTATTGAAGAATCTTTAAGTAGCGAATCTAGCGCACCTTTATTAGCTTGGCTCAATGCACGCCAACAAAAGACCTCTCCTGTTAAACCATCTGAGTCAAATGCTGTTTCTGCAGAATTACCACTTGGTTTAGTCAGTTTAGAAGAACAAGCAACAACTCCAGAACCCGAACAAATAACGCCCGAGATAATAAGCCCTGAATTAGTAAGTACAGAAGAACTACCTAAATTTAGTCGGCGCCCTGATGATATAGCCTCTGCCAAGAGCTTAAAAGTTGATCAATCTAAAATTGATCGTTTAATGAATTTAATTGGTGAAATTGTCGTCTCTAAAAACGCCCTACCCTATTTAGCACAACGTGCTGAAGAACAGTTTGGTGTTAGGGAATTATCCAGAGAAATTAAAGCTCAGTACGCGGTCATCAATCGTATTGCCGAAGAAATGCAAGATGCCATCATGCAAGTACGTATGATGCCAGTGTCTTTTGTGTTTCAACGTTTTCCACGTTTAGTTCGTGACATTTCGCGTAAATTAGGCAAAGAAGTTCATTTAGTATTAGAAGGCGAAGAAACCGAAGCCGATAAAAATATTATTGAATCTTTAGCTGATCCTTTGATACACATAGTACGTAATAGTCTTGATCATGGATTAGAACTGCCTGAAGTAAGACGGGCAGCTGGAAAATCGGCAACCGGCACTTTAACCATCAAAGCAAATCAAGAAGGCGACCAAGTTATCATTGAAATTAATGATGATGGTAAAGGCATTGATCCTGAGATCATTAAACACAAAGCCTATGAGAAAAACATTATTGATGAAGCCACTTTAGAACGCATCACTGATCGAGAAGCCGTAAATCTGATTTTTGCAGCAGGCTTTTCGACAGCCGAGGTCGTCTCTGATTTATCAGGCCGTGGCGTAGGCATGGACGTAGTCCGCACGGCGGTAGAAAAAGTCAATGGCACCATACAATTAGAAAGTGAAGTTGGCTTGGGTACGAAGATTCGTATTTCATTACCGCTTTCTATGGCAGTTACTAAAGTAATGATCATTGAATCGGATAATCAGGTATTTGGTCTACCAATGGATCATGTCGTAGAAATTGTTCGCATTCCAGTATCCGAATTAATCAGTATTAAACAAAGTAAAACCACCGTATTCCGTGGAAAAATTGTCGCGCTTAAAACGTTAAACAGCTTACTAGGTTTACCAACTGAGCCTTTAGTGAATAGCGATAATGAAGTAGCTGTGTTAATCGCACGTATAGGTAATGAGGTAATGGGCTTGATCGTAGATGATTTCCACGAAACCATTGATGTCATTCAAAAACCTTTAACGGGCGTTTTAGCTGGTCTAGGCGCCTATTCAGGATCGGCCTTAATGGGTGATGGTTCTGTGTTAATGATACTTAATGTCAGAGGAATTCTTTAATGGCCATTGAATATAAAAAAAATCAGGCTCTATTTGTTGATGTAATCAGTGTTGACGAAGCAGAAACATTTTTAGATTGGCTACAAAACAAACCCAATGCCAAGATTGATTTAAGCCGTTGTAATCATTTACATCCCGCTAATCTGCAGGTACTACTTGCCTCAAAAGTAGCTATAGCAGCTTGGCCTAAGGATGCAAATTTAAAGGCTTGGTTAGAAACTGTTTTGCAACCTGCCTAGGCAATGTAGAATTTATTAGCTTATTTTAAGAAATAATTAGGAAAATATTATGGCAAAAACCATATTCGTAGTTGATGACTCTGCAACCATTTTAATGAGCGTCAAAAATAATTTAGAAATCGCCGGCTATACAGTTCATTCTGCTACTGATGGTGTATTAGCATTAGAAAAATTGAAGTCTGGCCTAAAACCCGACTTAATTATTACTGATATCAATATGCCTAATATGAATGGCTTAGAACTCATACAACAATTACGGACTTTGCCTAATTTTCGTTTCACACCTATTTTGATATTAACAACAGAAAATCAGCAAAGTAGTCGCGATCAAGCTAAAAAACTAGGTGCAACGGGGTGGTTGGTAAAACCAGTTGGAGGCAGCGACTTATTAAAAATTATTAAACAGGTATTACCAGGAGCTTAGTAGCTATGACTACAGAAAACTTAAATACCGAAAAAGAACCCATTAACGATGACATCCAAATGGCTAATCAACAAGCTGCATCTATGATGGTTAGTCACATGCGCTTAGATGAAGTATTAGCCGGCCAATTAAATGGGGTCGTCGTCGATACTGAAGATGCCGCAATGAGTTTAATCATGCGCGGTCGTAAACTGAGTGATGACACTCATGCTTTATTAAAGCACTTGGAAAGTTCTACAGGGAAAATAGTAGGCGCTGAACAAAGTTCAGATCAAGTAAGCCAAGATTATAAAGCTTTGTTTACCTTAGTGACCGAGCATAATGCCAGCCTAGCTGCTGAAATAGCAGAAATGCTAGGCCAAATCCAATTTCAAGATGTCGTTCGACAAAGAATAGAAAGGATAGAGCAAGCCGTAAATAAACGAAATGCTCTATTTCAGGCCTTTGTAGAAAAAGTTGATGATTTAGATCCTAGCTTGCAAACCTTACCCGATAAAATGCAAGACGTTTTAAATGAGTATTTAGAGTTAGAAAATCGGCACGCAGCAAGCATCAATGATGAGTCTACAGTCAAAATTGAGTTGTTTTAAAGCTTATATTATAGAATCACACAGAACTAGAATCTAGCCTGTGTAGGTCGGGTTACGCTATCGCTAACCCGACCTACAATAAATAATTATTGAGACTCGGCAACAAACTAACTCTTCATCAATAATCCAAAGCCTTTAACCAAAAAACATGAGTCATTAATATGGACACATCGCCTACAGAACCACGAGAACTGAAAGTTATCGCCATTGCCAACCGTAAAGGCGGGACCGGTAAAACTACCTTATCAGTCAATATTGCCGCTGAATTAGCAGCACTGGGGCGGCGTGTTCTATTAATTGATTTAGATACTCAAGCTCATTGTTCAGTTGGTTTAGGGTTAAAACTATCTAAAGACTCCATCACCGCTCATAGTATTTTTAAAAATCCTGAATTAAGTTTAGCAGCAGCCATCCAACAAACCGCTTTTGATCGCTTAGCTTTAGCACCTGCCGATCCTTTATATGAGCATGGTGAAGGAATACGTGATAATACTATTTTGCGCAATGCCTTAGCTGAAGCAGACATCAGTCAGCACTATGATGTAGTCGTTATTGATACCCCACCTTCTCATGACATTTTATTATTAAACGCATTGATTGCAGCACATTGGTTAATAGTGCCTTATGTGCCACATCCCCTTTCTTTTGAAGGTGTATGTCAACTAACCCGCGTGTTGTTTAAAATTATTTCAGGCTCCAATAAAAAATTAAAAGTTGCTGGTTATTTACCTATGATGGTATCAGATCATATTCGCGTCCATCGCACCATTAAAGACAAGGTGTCACAACAATTTGGCACGTCTAAAATTTTACCTGGCATTCGCAGCGACATTTTATTAGCAGAATCATTTGCTGCTGGTAAACCCATCCGATATTACGCACCTAAAAGCCGAGCTGCAGAAGATTTTGCTCAGTTACATGGTTTCCTATCAAATTTATGCCCATAAAATTAGTTTAAATTTAAAAAGCCTCGCCTATGAAAAACACTCAAACAGTCACTGATATAGAAATAGAGGTTTTAGATAATAGAATATTAGTCTCAGAATGTGATCTTGAAGGCAACATCATATATGCCAATCAAGCCTTTTGTGAAATTAGCGGTTATAGCCTAGAGCAATTAATAGGTGTCAAACATAATATTGTTCGACATCCTGATATGCCGGCACAAATATATGACGATCTTTGGCAGTCTTTAAAAGACAATAAAACCTGGCGTGGCATCCTTAAAAATCGTTGCTCTAACGGCGATCATTATTGGGTATTAGCAACTGTAAAACCCATCAGTGATGATCAGTTATCGATCATTACGAAGAAAAGCAACGCTAGAAGCAATAGAACAAACAAAAACGCTCTACCAGCGCCTTAATAACGGCGAAAAAATTAATCTCAATAAACTTAATCCGTATAAAAGACATAAGATAGATAAGTTAATAAATTTAGCTATTTATAATTATGCTGCAATTTATGCTTTCATCAGCAGTTCAGCCCTCGCAACTCTCTATCTATTTGACTACGATCGCCAGACAGTTTTTAGCATGACTGTGTTGAATATTTTCTTCATAACATTTGCTATGTTATATAGAAATAAACTGAGGCTTAATGCAATCAATAAAATGAATGAGTCATTACAAACACTTTTAAAAGGTGATTTGTCTAGCCGTGTTGAGTATCCCTATCTCGATGAATTCAAAAGTACTTTTAGACTTTTTAATCAAAGTGCAGAAATCATTGAAGTATCTTTTTCTGAAATCAACCAATCCTTGCATAATATCAATGAAGGTGATTTTGAGGGCGTCACTAAATTTTCTATGAATGGTGATTTTAATATCTTAAAAGAGCATCTTAATTCAACCATACAAAATACTAAAGAAAGAATTTATCTCATCAATAAACGAATTAAGGTCTTTACTGAAAGTGAACTTACCTTAAATGAACCAGATGATCAAAATAATATTAATGAGGTATTAAGTCAAAAAGGCTATTACAAAAAAGTATTTAACACCATAGACGATTTATTATTGGTTCATGAAGCTAGAAAAAATAATCGACTTGAAATCGTTGAAAGAGCCCAAAAGGGTGACTTTAGTAGCCTTACCTCTTACACCGGCCATAATATTGGCGCCATTTCTGATTTATCCATTCATTTAAATGATTTATTTAGAACAATTGAGCAAAATTTAATGGATATCTCTAATATGGCACACCGTATTAGTGAGGGTGATTTAGGTATGCCCATAGACAACCACTATTTAGGTTTGTTTGCCGACTCAGTCAACGGAATTGACAATATGCGTCAAAGTTTAAAATCAATGATTGAAGTTATGGCTGATTCTATTATTGTTATTCATGATGCTTCTTTAAAAATTAGCAATGGAAACATGGACTTTGCTCAACGTACTGAAGTGCAATCGGTCAACTTAAAGAAAAACGCCGTAGCAATGGAAACTCTACTAACACAAGTTAAAAATACAGCCGATGCTGCCCACTTAGCAAATCAATTAGTGTTAGAGACATCTACAATAGCTATCCAAGGCGGAAAATCAGTAGATGAGGTCGTCAATACTATGGCAGCTATTGATGACAGCTCAAGAAAAGTAGCCAATATTATTAGTGTGATTGATGATATCGCTTTTCAAACTAACATACTTTCTTTAAATGCCTCGGTGGAAGCGGCTAGAGCCGGTGAACAAGGCCGTGGTTTTGCAGTAGTTGCGAGTGAGGTTCGCTCCTTAGCTCAGCGCTCTACAACTGCAGCCAAAGAAATTAAATCCTTAATTAATGAATCAGTCATTAATGTCGAAAATGGTAATGCCCGCGTTGAAAATGCAGGTAAAACGATTCAAGAAGTTGTCACTTATGTCAATCGCTTAACTCAGATTATGGCTGACATTAGCTCAGCGGCTTCTGAGCAAAGCACCTCTATTGATCAAGTTAATGATGTCATTACACAAATTGATAACATTACCCAATTAAATAATATTTTAGCCGGTGAAACTATTGATGCAGCCTTAGTACTGGAAAAGCAATCTCGCGCCTTACGTGAAATGATTGATAAATATTCGGGTTTAGATACGACATTAGAACTTGATTTCGATCATCATGAACACCTCAAACCTGAAGAAATTAGGTTCGAGCTTTTTTAAAACTTGCTTAACATCTAATTAAAATACAAGTCCAAGGTTTGTAACTTTTTGAATTTTAATACAGCTCTATGTGATACAAAGGCTAATCTTTGTGAGCTTCTATGCAGTGAATACAATGATTTATTGTAGGGGCGACAGATTCGCCCAGTACAAACAAGATTAAATACTTGGCGAATCTGTCGCCCCTAAAAATCCTTAACTTAATGGCATTGCAATACGCCCCTACGATCTTCACCACAATGTTATCGTTCTTGCGTGGGAGTGCTAACAATTATTTGTGTAGATACCTATGCTCTTTATGTCGATTTTATTAAACTCCTACCCACTCTAATATACATAGAGCCATTCTTTATTGCTGCCAGACCGGCTTAAGGAGCACTTTATATGCGGTTCAGAGAAATCTTTAAGCTAAACAGAGAGATCTCTAGGTTAACCAGAGAACACCCTAAGCTAAACAGAGAACTCTCTAAGTTAACCAGAGAATCCTTTAAGCTAACCGGAGAACACTCTAAGTTAACCAGAGAGCTCTCTAAACTAACCAGAGAGCTCTCTAAGCTATTCATGAGCGCCACTGCTGCCAATAGTAGCCTTACTATTCAGGCTAGAGAGTGCGCTGGTGACGCTGGTGAGTTCTTTAAGCATTAAGTACGAACCACTGAACGGAATATAAAGCTTACTGGTAGCTTTAAAATCAACTAGTAACAAGCGAAAGCAGGTATCAAGATAGATATCAATGATAATATTCAGGCCAATCGTAATGTAAGAAGAGGTCGTGACCTGTCCCTACGACACTTATTTAAACCTTGTGTAGACAGGCTTGCTGGTAAGGGAAGCTTGTGAGTTAAAATTGCAATGATTAATACATCTCAAACCTTGCAAAGACTATAGATTTGCCCTGTACAACTGATCTAATGAGGAGCGAGCAATAAACTCCTCTATTTACTCTATGGTAAACTATCAAAAAAGGCGATCATATACCCATTTTATCCTGCAAAGTAAGTTAAAATACTTACATTCAACTTATAAGTGCAATACTAATATATGAATTCAATTCATCAATTTGAATGTTGGTTAAAGAAAAGCTTATTTATACCCTTAGTCTTTACGCTAATACTAATAAATGGCTTAGTATTTAGCTGGAATAATGCTTTTATAAGCAAGTTTACTGCAGAACCTAACAATAACCTGATCGTTAATAGCCTTATTCAAGAGAAAGCCCAGCTTCAAAAAAAACTAATTGAAGTTTGTAATGCTGAAAACACGCCCAAAGATAAGCAAACTGAACAAGATCCTATACCAAAGAATATAGATGAATCTAACACTAAAGACATTGACAAACGTGGCAACAAAATAATAGAGCAAACACAAAAGGATGCGCATCATGTATCTTAGTTTAAATGTCACGCTAAAACATGCAGCGATTTGTATTTAATGAGAATTAATAAATTGCAAAATAAATAACCATGCAACTTCTCCCGATCTCAACAAATCGCAATGAAATTGATATCCAAATCCTACAAGGTAATGCGGTTTTTAATTTTCATAGACAAATTGAAAAAATTCTTCAACATACGCCTAATGGAAAAAATATCAGTATTTTTTACTCAGAGGCTGCTGTTAACAACACCCGAAATGAAATCACTTGGTTTACCAAGGCAACGGGTAAAATTAGAACCATGCAGGAATTACAGCCCGAGGAGCGCTCTTGGGTTTCAGAGCAACTAAAAGCTTTTAGTGCGTCCATTAAACACACCATTAAAGAACTAGAAGCCACTGCAGGTGAAAAATCATTTGGGGTTGAAGCACTAAAAAATATTTTTATTGCTCCCAACATACAAAATTCATTATTTTTAGTAGGTTCCACATTAGTTATTGCTGAATGGGGTTGCGTGCCTTCTGGAGCAGATCCACGAGATTATGACTTATTACTATTAGATCTTCCGTACAACATCATACCAACTAATAACATCACTGAGACTGTATCTGTTACACAACCACCGAGATTTTTATGGCGATCATTTGCTATAGTCGCGCTTATTTTTATGCTGATAATAAATCTTGCTAGCAAAACCTATTCTTCCATGCCTGCAAATGCAGCTCTGAATACTAATACTGAAAAACAACTAAAATTAGACATTCAAAACTTAAAACATCAGACACAAGAAAAATTAGATTCTTGTCAGATAAGTATAGAAAAAGCCGTAAATAAAGAATTTACTATATCTAGACCTACTGAAAACGAAGTTCTTGATCAAAAGGCATTAGAGCGAAAAGACCTCAGTGTTTTCAACGGAGACTGGCGTATGATTACTAAATTATACGAAACGGATATTGCAGGTAAGGCACAATTAGATAAAAAAGTTGAATATAAGCTCAACTTTTATAATGATGGACAAGGAATGTTTTCTTTAGAATATAATGATGGCGATATTTGTAAAACACCCATTTCAGTGTACATTGAATCGAAAGATAAATTTATAATAACTGCACCTAAATTACAATGTGAAAAACGAAATCCTCGAGATATTACCGTCGAAAAAAGTGGGAATATTGTTTGTAATCTAACAAAACCTGATCACGCCTCTTGTCAAATAGAATGCTACAAAGGCCCCTGTGATACATCTTTTGAAAAATAATTTTATTAGCAATAGTAACGAGTCTAATTCATAACATGGCAAATACCAATACAGACCTTCCTAAATATCGACCATTAGTGTCTCTAATACCAGGAGGAACCTTACAGTTTTTAGATATTCGTTTTAAGACTGAAGGTATGAAAAATCTGCCTACTGAATTTTATGAGTATAAAAAAGAAGATACATATATTGCTGGAAAAACTTATTCATTATCAAGTTTTTTACAAAAGGATCCATTAAATGCTGGGTATATTGATAAACAAACTGGCCAAACTATCAAGGACCCAAAAACAGAACACCCTAATACAAACATTACACCCACCTACTCTTTTAACTTTAATAAGGCACTGGAAGCCTTTATTGATGAATGGGTGCCCTTGCCCTTTATACGCGTTAATAATGTTGCAGAATCTATAGCCAATAAATATTATAAAGGTCCAACAGATTGGGCAAGGGCAAGAGTATCCTTACTAGATAAGCCAGATGCTCAAGGCAATACTTATCAATTAACTATAGTCTTTGATACCAAAATTGAAGCTGAGCTTGAATTAGCTCAGGTAAATCCAGCAAAAGGATATCCTGCTTTAACTGAAGCCGATTTAAAAGATGCTACCGAATATCATCTGGTTAGTGATGTTATGCATAACTTTTGGTTTTTACAGCTAGACTGGGTGAATGAATGGTTACATGAACTCATTAAATCATTCAAACAAAAGAAAAAAAATAACCAACAATCTGCCTCAGAACCTTCCTACCTGCATGAACATCAAGCAAGATATATTTCCTTCCTTGAATGCCTTACAACTACTCATATTGTTCCCAATATATGCTTAAGTGATCCTGAGCGCTATTTTTCTGTAGATGTTGATTTAGTATTAGATATTGGCAACTCAAGATCAATTGGCATGTTAGTTGAACGACAAACAGGAGAAAGCTTGTCATTCAGCAATAGTACAGTTCTTCAATTAAGAGACTTATCTGACCCAAGACAAACACATAAAAATATTTTCAATTCTTATATGTGTTTTGCTAAAGCAAACTTAGGTGATACAAGTAGTCACTCTCATAAATCTGGTAGGCTTTCTCCAAGCTTTAATTGGCCTTCAGTTGTTAGAATTGGCACAGAAGCATCAAGACTAGCTTTATTTTCAAGACGAAATAAAGGTCAGACCTCAATGACCTATCCAAAGCGTTACTTATGGGACTTAAAACCGTCAATACATAGCTGGCATTATTGCCATGAATCACACAATATTAATTGGGAAGAACCTCCTGTTATTACTGGCGAATATCTCAAATTTATTAATGAAGAAGGTATTCCAACTCATGTACTCGGAGATCCTAGATACCAATCTTTAGAATTTTTATTAGGTCAAAGTTATTTACCAGCCTCAGAAGCTAATTTTTCTAGAAGCTCACTGATGATGTTTTTTTTCAGTGAAATTATTACACATGCTCTAGTACAAATTAACTCACCCGCTAATAGAGCTAATCGTGTCAATACTGATAGTGCTAGGCACTTACGCCGGATTATTTTAACGGCACCTCCAGCAATGTCAGTTTCAGAAAGGAAAATTCTACAAAGATGGGCTAATTGGTCTATAGATGTATTATGGAAAACCTTAGATTGGGATAGCTATACTGACATACTAGATGAATACAGACAAAAACCAGAAATAAAAATCAATCTCTATGAAGCAAGCACCACCCAACTTGTTTTTATATACAATGAAATCCAGGAAAAATTTGCTGGAGATGTGGAATACTACTTTAATGTTTTTGGCAGAGTCCGACCCCAATATAGCAATTTATCTTCTTTAAGAATAGCAAGTATAGATATTGGAGGTGGCACATCTGACTTAATGATTACTACCTATGTCAATGAGTCAGCGGATGTAACAAGCCTAATCGTTCCTAATCAAGAATTTAGAGAAGGTTTTAATGTTGCTGGCGATGATATACTAAAAGCTATCATTGAAAATCATGTCATTACCGGTTTAAAAAAATATTTATTAACTATAGGTGTAAAAGAAGCAAAAGCTGAGCTTATAAGGAAACTAGGTCTCTATACTGTGGGCCTATCTGAACCAGAGAAAAATTTAAGAGCGCAATTTGCATTACAAGTTCTAAAACCTATTGGAATCCACATATTAAATTTATCAGAAAAGCTTTCGATTCTGGAAGCACAAAATAAAATAATTGATATTACTTGGCATGATGTATTTAAAAACAAAACGTTGCCTAGACCCGAAGTTATTGAATATATAGCCGCATTAATACCTAAAAATAATTCAAAAACAGATCATCAATTAAGAAACCTTGTTTTTGATCTAGATATGTCTAGTGTAGCAAATACAATCACTACAACAATTGAACCTTACATTAATGACTTAGGTGAAATTATAAAGCTTTATGATTGTGATTATTTAGTTCTATCAGGCAGACCCTCTTGTTTGCCTGCGATACACTCTTGTTTTTTTAAAAACCCTGCAGTTCTACCGTCACGTATCATAACCATGAGCAATTATAATATCGAAAGTTGGTATCCTTTTGAAACGCTCAATGGAAAAATTCTAGACCCAAAAACCACGGGTGTCGTAGGTGCTGTTTTAAGTACAATTTCAGAAGTTAATATCCAAAACTTTCATATCAGCATCAAAGAATTAAATCCCTCTACAACCATTAAATTTATTGGTTTGCTGGGTAAAGGTAAAGATCATCATATTATGAATAAAAATATCTTATTTAATGGCATTGATTTAGAGAATGCCCGACAAAAAGATTTATATGACAGCATCAAATTTGCAAGTCCGCTCTATGTTGGTTTTAGACAGCTCAATTTAGAACGCTGGAAAGCAACCCCTTTTTACCTTGTTAATTTTTCTAGCCAAGAAGCGATAGATAGATCTCAAAAAAACCAATTACCGTATGAAATAAAATTTTCTTATCAACGTCAATTTGACAATATTAATGACCTAGATTCAGGTGGCGTAGAAAGTATTCTTAAAATTGAAGAAATTACTTCTATGGAAGGTAATTCAATTCCTCTTTCTGATATCGAGTTGCAATTTAAAACAATGACAGAAGATTTTGGTCACTGGTTAGATACTGGTTTATTTGAAATATACTAATTAATTAAAAAATGAACAATCAAATAAATAATCAATATGTAGCTAAATTAGCAACAAAAACCAGTGAAACTTTCGGTGAGGCACTCGATTGGGTGAATAAATCAAATGACCCATTGATTTATAAAAATCACAAATTAAAAAAAGTTTTACACAAATCAATTTACAAAGCCGATAAGATCATGGCGTCAGCACATTTAAAAATGTGTATCGGCATTTATGGGGCAAGCCAATCTGGTAAATCTTATTTAGCGTCTGTACTTGCAAGAAAAGATGCAGGTCGACTTTATGCCATAATAGCTGACCAAAAAATTGACTACATTGAAGCTATCAATCCTGAGAATGATAAAGCATCAACTGGCTTAGTAACTCGATTTACAACTGACAACATAAAAACTCCAGATGCTTATCCTATACTCGCTAAATTACTTAATGAATTTGATATTGTAAAAATATTAGCCAATTCTTATGTTAATGATATCAATCATTCTACTGATAAAGTTGAATCACATATCACTATTATAAACAATGTGTTAACTGATGTAGAATCTTATCCAAAATCAGCAAACAATATCAAACTACAAGATATTTATGAACTTGAAGATTTTTGTAATGCCAATTTTACTCATAACCCTCGATTTATTGCTTTAAAAAAAGCAGACTTTTGGTCTAGAGCAGCTGGTCTATTACCTAACATTAATGAACAAGGTAGAAAGAAATTAATGGTACTTTTATGGCAAGGATTGCCTAATTATAACCAAATATACGACAACTTATTAAGCGTACTTAATCAATTAAGACACTCGACCAGTATTTATTGTGCACCTGAAGCGCTATTTAACGTTAAAGATAAACAATGGCTCAAAAGTCAGGCTAGTATATTAAATGTTTCAACACTAGATTCTTTAGTCAATAATGATAGCTCTTCTGTAAAAGTCATTAATCAAAATGGGCAACAAGTTACAATAGCTAGATCTAGTCTAGCAGCCTTGATCTCTGAATTATTGATACAAATTGAAGAACAAACTAATGACTTTTTAAAAACAACAGATTTATTAGATTTTCCGGGCGCACGTTCACGTAGTGTTCATCCCAAGGATGCAAAACTATTAAATTCACAAGCCATCAAAGTAGATCTTTTTTTACGAGGTAAAATCTCGTATTTATTTGACAAATACTCAAATGATCATGAAATTGCAGCAATGCTATTATGCTCAGGCCCAACTAATATAAATGTCATAGGTTTGGAAAAGCAAATAACTGACTGGATTGAGCTAACGCATGGAGTTAAGCCTGAAGATCGAGAAAAAAAACCGACCTCACTTTTTTTAATATTAACAAATTTTGATAAAGAATTAACACCAGGAACCGATCTATCAGCCTATGGATATCGCTGGACTTCAAGACTACAAGCCTCTTTATTAAACTCATTTGGCGGCAATACTCATAAAAACAATTGGGTCCATAAGTGGCATACCTTTAGACCCTTTAACAACACTTATTGGCTAAGAAATCCAAAAGCAAATCAAGCTACCTTGATAGAATCAGAGGGTGCACCTGGACGCACTAAAGAATTAGCAATAAAACCGACCAAAATTGAACTTCTTAATCAGTTAAAAGAGACTTTTTTAGGAAACACCTATGTAAACATACATTTTTCTAATCCAGTTGAAGCATGGGATGCAGCGATGTCTATCAATGATGGCGGCATTTCTCGTCTGATTAGTGACTTAGAAAAAGTTTGCAATCCCGAATTGAAACTTCAACAAGTTCGGTTATCTATAGAGCATTTAATTAAACATCGTGAACCTTATTTAAGAAAATATTATAAAAATAGTGATATTGCTACTGTTCGTAAAGAAAAACTAATATTTGCTACGCAACTACTTAAAAGTGGCGGGATGTTGTTACAAAAAAAACGTCTAGGTGATTTTATATCACTATTATTAGTTAAAGATGCCGATGTTTATGAAATTTTTATAAAGTCTGAAAATACAATTGAAAGAATTAAAAACCAACAATTAACTAATAACTCTGAATCGGCAGATCAAGGCATGGACCCTGAACTCGCTGCATTATTAGGACTCACTGATACTTTTCTTGCAAGTGCAAACCTTGACATAATTAAGCCTACTAATAATGCAATTATTGAAGACTTACCTAATCTATTCATCCGAGATTTTCTTAGTTATTGGTTTAACTCCGTACAAGAAAAATTACAATCTATTTCACACACAGAATATTTAAATATTAACCAAGAAACCTTAACAAGATTACTAAGTAATCTAGAAACTGCTGCATATCGTACTGGTTTAATAAAAGATATTATTGCCCATTTACAACAAAACTTATCTAATCAAACTGGAACTAAAGTGACACGCACATGGAAGCAAGTTGCCCCCATTACAGAGCTATTTAATAATTTTATAGCGACTGGCGGCAATTACATAAAATCATCTAATGCCATTGAAATAATTCGATTTGATGGTAACAGCCAAAAAATATTTGAACATCTCCCGGAAACACAAGACACATCTACTTTATCTGAAGCCAGCAAAGATTACAGCTTACAATATTTTTCTGATTGGTTAAATGGACTACAACATACCATAAGAAGTAATGCAGATTATATGTCAGGCATAAGTGATGATTTAGAAGCTAATAATCTACTTGAAAAAATCTTAGATAATCTAAACCGTATAAGTTTAGAGTAAGCGACTAATTCTCCGCATATCCCAATCCCCCTCTAATCATGCCAGACTATCCTGAAACTAACTTTTAGGAAAACACCTATGGCATTAATAGAAAAAACAACCGAATCTAATTTCTGGGAACTTCACATCGAGCAATGGCAGGCCTCTGGGTTATCCAAAGTTAAATATTGCGAGCAACACGGCTTGCGTGCGCATCAATTGGGTTATTGGAATCGCAAATTTTTAGTGAATGATAACGTCCTTGAGAGTGAACCTAAAACTGGTTTTGCAAGGGTTAAATTGGCAACATCCTTATCCTCAACTCTGTCTAATTCGGATTT
>TBL_comb47_HYPODRAFT_10000821_pt1 | contig 40848 bp, 32 predicted proteins | sample TroBogypolimnion_40_FD_10682 | JGI IMG/M metagenome (IMG submission 10682)
CTGCATCGCAACATCAAAACCGAGCCGGACACCTTTCTGCAAGCCATACGTCCCTACCGGGAAGACGTGGTTATCAGTGCCGAGTGCATGTTTTCCTGGTACTGGCTGGCCGATCTCTGCGGCAAAGAGAACATCCCCTTTATCCTCGGCCATGCCCTCTACATGCGGGCCATCCATGGCGGCAAAAGCAAGAACGACAAGATCGACTCCCATAAAATCGCAGCATTGCTGCGAGGAGGCCTGATCCCTATGGCGTATGTCTACCCTCAGCACATGCGGGCGACCCGAGACCTAATGCGGCGCAGAAATCATCTCATGCGCAAGCGTGCCGAACTCTTTGCCCATACCCAGAATACCGCCAGCCAATACAACCTACAGATCCCTTTGGGCAGAATCGCCACACCGCAAAACCGGGAAGGGCTGCTGGACCGATTTGACGATCCTGCGGTCAAGATGTCCATAGCCGCCAACTTGGAAATGATCGCTGCCTATGATCGGGTGCTGGAGGCGCTTGAAAAGGATATCGTCAGCAACGCCAAAGAACATGACCCGACCGCTTATGCCCTGCTCAAAACTATTCCGGGAGTAGGTCGGATCATCGCCCTAGATCTGCTCTATGAGATCGAGGACATCAACCGCTTTCCTCGTGTCCAGGATTTCGCCTCCTATTGCCGTCTGGTCAAATGCCCGAAAGAGTCCAACGGCAAGAAATACGGCACATCCGGCAAAAAGATCGGTAACGCCCATCTCCGCTGGGCCTTCTCACAAGCAGCTCAGCTCTTCCTCAAGAGCAACGAACCTGGAAAGCAATTGTATAGCAAGCTGACCAATAAACACGGCAAGGGCAAGGCCCTTTCCATCCTGGCCCACAAATTGGGTCGGGCCGTCTATTTCATGCTCAAAAAACGTGAGGCATTCAATATGGCTAAATTCCTTACTGAGTGATCTGGAGGGGACGGATGAGCCCGACTTCTAACTAGAGCAACTTTTGCCGAGCATATTCGCATGACCTGTCGGGGAATGCCCCGTATGCGACCAGCATGATAGGTAATGCCATGCCATCCATGCAGCCAGTTGTCTTGATTCGCCGTCCGTCTCGCTCCTGTATCAGCTACTCTTTGATATGGTTCTGCTCCTCACCCGAACCCGGCACTAACTACGGCATGCATCTGCATGACCACGTTGCTTTGAATGGGACGGCACGAGGGTACGCAATTGTTTCTAGGACGCGGAAAGCGACAGCGTTCCGCAACCACCCGGCACTTGTTCCTGGCGAGTGCGCGAACAGGTGTCCGGGCTCCGACGAGCAAGAGATGGGCCCATTCTCGCCCGAAAACCTATTCGCTCGTTGCCTTTGCCGGCCTCGTTCCTACCGGCAAGGTGGTTGATCCTCTATAAGTGTTTGGTGCAGAGTCACTCTGTCGCCGGATATGAAACCCAAGTCAGGACGGATGTCTCAGGGCAAATGGCTGGACCGTGCCAGCTGTAGAGTGATGATTTCATCTCTCCCGGATACTATTGTCTATTGACAACCTGGGGTCTTCTAAGTGTTGGGCTCGGGACGTAGGCCTACTGCACAAATGCTTGGGAAGCTGTAACCCAAGAGCCCGTCAAAAGCAGCCAAAACAAGCCAGCACGAGAAAAAACTCAGCAGTGAATACAAGCCCCGCTGGACCAGATTCGGCATTTACTTGCGAGGTCTGAATTTGCAAAAGCTGCTTGTTTTTTTTGTACTGCTAGGTGGTACCTTGTGGCACTTTCGCAAAAGATCCTTATATTAATTCACTTAATGTAACAAGCATCTCAAGAACGACTGTGTCAGCATTTCTATACTACGAAAACACATGAAAAAAACAACGGTAAATGGGGTTATGTTTTCATGCCCTACCTATTTGGTGAGAGTGAAAGATGGTTGGCAAGTGAGGATGCCGGACGAACCAACGCTACTCTTTAGCGACGGGGTATATGGGGGTGCTGAAAAGTCCTTTGAAGAGGCTTTGAGGGTTCGTTCTTTAAAAGGACCGATCACTGGACTTTCTTACCCGCTAGCCGAACGCGAAAGGAAGCATAAGAAAAGGCCTACAGGAATTCCCGGAGTATTTTTATGTGAGAAATTCCCTAAAGGGAAAAACGTTGCTGAATACCAATTACAGATTCGCGTTCCTGGTATTCCAATACGCACGCTTTACGTTGGCACTACAAATACTTGGGAAAACCACTACGAGGAAAAACTCGCTGAAGCCAAAGGGTTGCGAGAGCAATTCGTACTACAACTCTTGTCGCCAAATTGAACTGGGTGCCCAGCCCAACGGTGAAATAACCGGCTGGCCGAGAGTTTGCAGATTTAAGAACGCGGCTATTTCCAGTCCGGTTTATTGACTTGATAATAGAGAAGCCCCCCCTTAGCTCCCAACGGCCCGTTGCCGTTACAATGGGAGAAAGAGCACATCAAATGCAAAGGAGGCCTTCTCATGCGATTTTACACCGAACAGCACAAACATTACTGTGGAATCGACCTGCACACTAACAAAATGTACCTGTGTATTCTCAACCAGGAGGGAGAGACACTGTTGCATCGCAACATCAAAACCGAGCCGGACACCTTTCTACAAGCCATACGTCCCTACCGGGAAGACGTGGTCATTAGCGCCGAGTGCATGTTTTCCTGGTACTGGGTGGCCGATCTCTGCGGCAAAGAGAACATCCCTTTCATCCTCGGTCATGCCCTCTACATGCGGGCCATCCATGGAGGCAAAAGCAAGAACGACAAGATCGACTCCCATAAAATTGCGGCATTGCTGCGTGGAGGCTTGATCCCCATGGCGTATGTCTACCCTCAGCAAATGCGGGCAACACGGGACCTGATGCGGCGAAGAAATCACCTCATGCGGAAACGGGCCGAACTCTTTGCCCATACCCAGAATACCGCCAGTCAGTACAACCTGCAGATCCCTTTGGGTAGAATTGCTAACCCGCAGAACCGGGAAGGGCTGTTGGACCGGTTTGCCGATCCTGCGGTCAAGTTGTCCATAGCCGCCAACCTGGAGATGATCGATGCCTATGACCGGGTATTGGAGGTGCTCGAGAAAGACATCATCAACAATGCCAAAGAACATGACCCGACCGCTTATGCCCTGCTCAAAACTATTCCGGGAGTAGGTCGGATCATTGCCCTGGATCTGCTCTACGAGATCGAGGACATCAACCGCTTCCCTCGTGTCCAGGATTTCGCTTCCTATTGCCGTCTGGTCAAATGCCCGAAAGAGTCCAATGGTAAAAAATACGGCACATCCGGCAAAAAGATCGGTAACGCCCATCTCCGCTGGGCCTTCTCACAAGCAGCTCAGCTCTTTCTTAAGAGCAACGAACCTGGAAAGCAATTGTACAGCAAGCTGACCAATAAACACGGCAAGGGCAAGGCACTTTCCATCCTGGCCCACAAATTGGGTCGGGCCGTCTATTTCATGCTCAAAAACCGTGAGGCATTCAATATGGCCAAATTCCTTACTGAGTGATCTGGAGGGGACGGATGAGCCCGACTTCTAACTAGAGCAACTTTTGTCGAGCATATTCGCATGACCTGTCGGGGAATGCCCCGTATGCGACCAGCATGATAGGTAATGCCATGCCATCCATGCAGCCAGTTGTCTTGATTCGCCGTCCGTCTCGCTCCTGTATCAGCTACTCTTTGATATGGTTCTGCTCCTCACCCGAACCCGGCACTAACTACGGCAATGCATCCGCATGACCACGTTGCTTTGAATGGGACGGCACGAGGGTACGCAATTGTTTCTAGGACGCGGAAAGCGACAGCGTTCCGCAACCACCCAGCACTTGTTCCTGGCGAGTCCGCGAACAGGTGTCCGAGCTCCGACGAGCAAGAGATTGGCCCATTCTCGCCCGAAAACCTATTCGCTCGTTGCCTTTGCCGGCCTCGTTCTTACCGGCAAGGTGGTTGATCCTCTATAAGTGTTTGGTGCAGAGTCCCTCTGTCGCCGAATATGAAACCTAAGTCAGGACGGATGTCTCAGGGTAAATGGCTGGACCGTGCCAGCTGTAGAGTGATGATTTCATCTCTCCCGGATACTATTGTCTGTTGACAACCCGGGGGCTTCTAAGTGTTAGAGGTCTATTCAACACGTTTAATGATTATTGATGTAATAACACCGGCTACTATTGCAAAGCCAAAGAAGCCAATTAATGACTCAAACGTTACCAAAACCTCGGAAAATAGGCTTGCAGGAACTATATTTCCATACCCTACTGTCGTTAGAGTAATTGCGCTGAAATAGAAGTGTTTCCATGTTCCGACTATTGGCACACCATTTTCATTTACAACACCAAACATATATAAACAGGCAAACATTGCCACCCAATTTATCACCATAAATGGAAGGCTAATTTTTAGAATTGCAGGATCATAATCAGGCATATTCATTGCCTGCTTAATAATTGTTACCCATGGCTTGAATATACCTCCACCAACCCAAAGACCAAGAAAAGAGCTAAAAATAAATGGCCACGGCGTAAGCCAAGGAATCAGCCAATAAAGGGAATGGGTAGCTAGTAAAAAAGTGAACAGTGCGATCCGAAGTCCTCTTTTTCCCGATAAAAATTGTTTCCCAAATTTTGATTTTGCTAGATATACTCCTATTTTTTCTGGCCTACTTTCGCCAATATTTTCCATAACCTATTCCTCGGAATACCTAGCTTTGCCTCTAACGGTGAAATAACCTGCCGGCCGAGAGACTTGCAGATTTTAAGAACGCTGCTATTTCCGGTCAGGTTTATTGACTGGTTAGGCCCTGAGTTTTTAACAAAGCAATTAGGCCACTCGTTGTAGTTCATTGGTTGAGCAATTGATAAGATACACCGATCTAAAAGGTGAGGTAACCAAACCTCCACCCTTCACGATTTTGGCCAAGAGAGATTTCCACGCGGTACACCCTTGGAGCATGATTTCGTCGAAAGCGATGATAAGTACAGTGTTCTTTTCATAGGCTAACTTCGCTTTCTTACGGAACAACTCCAAGATCGACGCTGCCAGGTCTATTGTGGGTTGATCTATGTCTTCGGAGCCTACCTCAGCAATGATCTGCCTCGTTTTTTTGTCGTGGTAGATTTCACCAGCGCCCGGAGCGACACCTTGAGAAGCCAAGAGTTCGCGACGTAGAGCCTCTTCGTGATTGTCTACGTAAGTAACTTGCACATCAAAGGCGACATCAAAGGTTCCACTCTGGCAAATGTGACCATCGGCGGCACCACTGTTTTCGTAAGCTTCGACTTCAACTTTTACCCCAGGAAGCTTAAGATGAAGGCCGAGGCGGGCAATTGGATAAAGCTCCTCACGCAGGCGCTTCGCCCGACCTTTCTTTTGAAGGTACTCATCACGTGAGAGTGCTTCGATTTGGCAATCAACATCTTGTGCAAAAGAATAAGCAGATCCGTGCATACTGTTTATAAGTGGCTTAACGGTGAAATAACCTGCCGGCCGAGAGACTAGCAGATCTTATGAACGCGCTTTCTTCCGGTCAGGTTTATTGATTGGTTAGGCTGTTAACTCTCTGTAACACCGCAGATCTTCTCGCAGTTTGGTGAATTCAGCGGTTATAGGTCACTGTTTTGTTTCCGGTAGTACAGTGAAACAAAACCTATAGTAGTAATAGATGCGATTGCAACATAAAGAAACTTTGATGGCGAAATAAAAGATTGTGACAGCCATCCGAGGGATACACCAAACACCAATGATGACAAAGGATTCATGAACGTCTTTGCAACTATGGAATGACTACCGGTGTTCCTCTTGCACCACTTTAGTATCTTCTCGATTTCGCTAATTTCAAAATTTGATATTCCACCCTTGTTTAATTCAGACTTGCACGTAGCACAAATTTCACATCGATCGATTGAGGGAGCGAATGATGCCCTGTCAGCACATTCGTCAAAGAGGCAGAGCTTGGTGGCAGAGTGATACAAGTTATTATTTCCTGTTCTCTGAATCAAGAGCTCGCTGATAATACAGAAGGCCAAGTATTGTAAAGTGTTTTTGGATTTAGAGTTGAACACCAAGACATTGTGATTAATTGTAACTAAGGAAACCTTTTCTGTTGTGTCACCATCAGCGAAGTAGTCCCTGTTATGAATATCTCCGTCATCTTGTTTCTCTCTCGTTATTCTTACGTGTGTAATCCCGAAGAGAATATCGAAATTATGCCGCAAAGTGTGATTAGCAAGAAGCGGAACAAGTTTTTCAATGGTATACTACTGGAGATGCACCCCTGGATTGCCGAGCACATCACAAGGAATCGGTTCGGTTTCAGTGAAGGTATATGCTCCTTGGATCCCATTTAGCGTATCTGCTAGTAAGCGGAGCGAGACAGGTAAGCTCTCTCCTACGTTAACAAGACCGATCTTGATTTTCTCCATGATTCTCCCACGCTAATTATTAGAATAACTAAATGCACTTGTCTGGCCTAACAGGGCAATAAGCAGAATCATGTCCGTCATATCACCCGTTGTAGGCGGACGATTTTTCCGCTTATTGTTATATTATTATTGAAATGCGGAAAAATTTCTAGCTAGCTGTCCGCTTATTGGATATCACTTTGAAAATTTCCGCATATCACGATATTATGTGACACTATATGGAAAGTCAAAAAAATAATACGGTTAAATTCCGTCCGAATTCCAGCCTTAAACTTATGGATCAGGTGCGCGAGGTCCTTCGGTATCATCATTATGCCTATCGCACCGAGCAGACCTATTGCCAGTGGATACTTCGCTATATCCATTTTTTCGGCGGAAGGACACATCCGAACAAGCTCGGCGCAAAAGATATCGAACGGTTTCTTTCCCATCTTGCAACAGAGGGCAAGGTGTCTGCGTCCACCCAGCGGCAAGCTCTGAATGCGCTGGTTTTTCTCTATCGGGATGTTCTTGATGTGCCTCTTGCCGAGGAAATAGTCCCTATCCGCAGTAAACGCCAACCGCGATCGCCGACCGTGCTCATCCAGGCGGAGGTCCAGCGCTTGCTCGCCACCATGACCGGTAAGCATGCCCTTATGGCGAAACTCCTTTATGGAGGCGGCTTGCGTCTGTTGGAGTGTATCCGTCTGCGTATTCAGGATATTGATTTCGGTCAGGGGCTTATTTTTATCCGGGGAGGGAAGGGCGGCAAGGACCGGACCACCATTTTGCCTCTGAATCTGCAGGAAGAACTGCGGAAACAGGTTGAGGCGGTGAAGGCTTTGCACCATAAGGAGTTAGAGGAAGGGTTCGGCGCGGTTTACCTCCCGGAGGCTCTGGCCAGGAAATATCTGAATGCTGAACGGGAGACCGGCTGGCAATGGGTGTTCCCGGCAAAGGATCGTTCCCTTGATCCTCGTTCGGGCAGGGAGATGCGCCATCATGTGCTCGAATCCGGGCTGCAGAAAGCGGTCAAACGGGCTGCTGAACTGGCCGGGATCGATAAAAAGGTCGGCTGCCACGTTCTGCGGCACAGTTTCGCTACCCATATGCTGGAAAACGGGGTGAACATTCGCGTGCTCCAGGAACTCCTTGGGCATGCGGATGTAAAAACCACCGAGATCTATACCCATGTTATGGCACGGGATATCCGCAAACTGCAAAGCCCGCTGGACCGACTTGTGGATCCCTAAACGATTTGAAAGTGCCCATGGTCAGTAAGTTTGCGAGAGCGACCGATCTGTCATGGAGTGGTTGTGTCAGCCCCAAGTGACTGAGAAATTGATGCGTAACAGACCGTAACGAAATTCCGCCTGAGAGAAATATGCGGTCAGTGTTGAAAAAAGGACTCGTTGAAAAAAATCCACGGAGTCCTCTGGCGTGTGTTTCTTGGAAAGAAAAAATCGATACTACCTCCCCATAGAGGGGCCGGGGCTTAACAGTTACGTTGACCGTACCCGTGTGTTCATTATCTTTTTCGGTGGCATTTTTTATCTGGAGGAAGAAGAAAGGCACCGACTGGCTGATTCTCAGCGCTTTAAGTCCTGGGCCTAAGCATAAGAGGTTAGGTTTTTAATAGAACCTGTTGCCTGATTTGCTGTGAATTTATCCAGCAGCTGCTGGAGAATGGAAAATTGGTCATTACTGGAATGAGTCTGGTCAGTAGTTGCACCAGATTCTTTTTGTAGTGATTTCATCATGGTGTCCATCTCCGTCTTGCTGAGCGCACCATCCCCATCTTTATCATAGGTACTGATGGCATTTTTCGTGTCGATGGTCTGGCCGGTCATCGATGAAAAATCTTTTGCCCAGGTATCAAGTTCGGTCTGGCTCAAACCGCCACTGCCATCACTGTCGAGCTTCTTGAACATCTCGTCGGGATTGGGCCTCGAATTCGCTGTCGATGCGGAATCTGTGGTTTGATTCAGCATGTCGAGCAGGGCGGAAAGCTGGTCGCTACCGGAATTTGACGTCGAGGATGCAGAGGATGTTGCAGATGAATTCTGGGCCTGTTCAAGCATGTTCAGCAGGATCGACATCTGATCATCGTTACCTGAATTGGCTTGATACGCTTTCATCGCTTGTGCCCCTGAATTGGATGGTGTCCCAAGGGTTTGTTGCATCATAGTATCTGTTTCGTCTTGGCTGAGTTTCCCGTCACCGTTGGCATCATAGGTAGTCATCGCATCATCGATGTTCAGCGTCTTGCCTGTCATCTTTGACAGTTCCTTGGCCATGGCACTCAGCTCGGTTTTGTCAAGTCCTCCATTACTGTCGGTATCGAGTTCCTTGAACTTATCGGCAGCTTTTGACTGCATATTCTGCAACATTACACTGATCGAACTACTGCTTATTCCACTTATACTGCTCATAAGCGGTTCCTCCATAAATTGCGTTCCTCTCCTGGCGTCAAGGGGAGGAACAAGTTGATGTGTGGAGCTCACTTCTTCCCCCTCAGGTCTCTATCGGCTGTTGCCGATAATTAATTCGTTAACCTACCGTAAAGTTGTGTAAAATAGTGCTTGGTGCCCAGATGTAAACGTGCCTGAATAACAGCTTTGAACGGCCAGGTGAGTCGGGATTCGGCCACGGTTACCAGGCGGAAGAAGAAGGGTAACGCTTTGCTTTTTTATGGGGCAAGAAAGATCAAGCTGATTTGCCACCCTCAGCCGTTGCCCCTGAGAAGCTTTACACTTCTTTACTGTCAGAAAAAAGTAGCTGTTGTACTATGAAGCCATTCGTAACTTCTACTTATTCCATGTGATGCAAATCCTGATTATTGATGACGATACCGAACTTTGCGACCTGTTGACCGAATATCTGGAACAGGAATGCTTTGAAATAACAGCGTGTCATGACGCGCAGAAGGGGTTGGCCGCTGCCCTTTCCGGTGCCTATTCCTTTGTTGTCCTTGATGTCATGCTGCCTGGTTTCAGCGGGTTTGACCTGTTACGGCAAGTGAGGCTTTCCTCCACTATCCCCGTTCTCATGTTGACCGCGCGCGGTGATGAAATCGACCGGATTGTCGGTTTGGAGATGGGGGCCGACGATTATCTGCCCAAACCCTTCAACCCCCGCGAACTCGTCGCCCGTATTAAGGCTATCCAGCGTCGTGGCGAAAGCGGCTTCAGCAACCTCCGTAACAGCAACCCCTCCCGGATGGTGTTTGATGATATCATTCTTGATTTTGGAACAAGAACCGTATTGCAGGACACTATCGAGGTCCCGTTGACAGCTATGGAATTTTCTCTTCTGTCTGCCTTGGTTAATAAAATTGGTCAGGTGGTACACCGGGATGACCTGGCCAATGAGGTTCTCGGACGCAAGTTGGAAATGTTTGATCGAAGTATCGATGTCCACATCAGTAGCCTGCGCAAGAAACTCGGCCGCAATGTCAACGGAATCGAGCGGATCAAAACGGTGCGCAGCGTCGGTTACATGTATATTGCCACCTGAACCCTGGAATGAACGTGCCCTGATTCATGCGTAGTATTTTTTTTAAATTCCTGCTCAGTTTTTCCCTGACCATCCTCCTGTCAGGGTTGATCAGTGGTCTGGTCATGTTTGCCAATACCCACCGTTCTGTCGAATCCTTCCGCACTAATTTTCTCAAGCAGTTGCATGCTAATGTCGCCCACTCCGTGGTTCTTATGGGGCAAGCTGCCTATGTGATGCAACAACACCAGAGCGCTCAGGATTTCGAAAAGTATCTCGGGGAAATAAATGATTCCATGCGGACACGGATTTACCTCTGTATTGATGGCAAAATCATTCCACAGGATGCCTACCCTCAATCAATCGTTGAGAATCTGCCTGCTGCCACTCGCGTGAATGATGCACCCTTTATCCAAGATACCGGCAAGGAGCTGATTGTTGTTCAGCGCCTTGTTGCACCGGATGGCAAACCGTATATGGTGGTGGGCTTATTTCAACTCAAACCACCACATGATCCGGGCGGCGGGCCGCCTCACGGGCCTGGGCCAGGATTTTTGTCGTCCGAGATGGGTGGCGGGCCGCCCCCTCATGGCAGGAACGCCCCTGACATCCCGCCGCCACCGGAACAGTGGGGCTGGTTTCGTTTTTTCAGATACGGCCCGGAGCTGCAAACCCTCGTCCTTCTAATAGTAGCCGGAATCGTTTGCTTCAAACTGGCCAGATCGTTTAGTGCGCCTCTCGACCGGCTGCGCAGGACGAGCCGAGAGATTGCCGCTGGGAACCTGTCGGCCAGGGTTGGAGGCAGCCTGGGCAAGCCGGGAAACGAGATCGGTGATCTTGGCCGGGACTTTGACAATATGGCCGAGCGGATGGAGAGTTTGGTCAATGCGCAGAAACGGCTGCTGCTCGATATCTCCCATGAACTGCGTTCGCCGCTAACCCGGCTGAATCTTGCCTTGGAGCTTGCCCGGAAACGTTTTCAGGCGGAAGGTGATGACCACCTTGAAAGGATTGGAAAGGAATCGGAACGGTTGAATGATTTAATCGGGCAATTGCTGACATTGACCAGGATGGAGGGCTGCAAAATTATCAAGGAAACCGAGCTGGTTCGTCTTGATGAGCTGTTGTCGGCAATCGCCGAAGATATTGATTTCGAGACCAGTAGCATTGACAGGGGTGTGGAAATCTTGAGTGTGGAACCCCTGTCTGTTGTTGGTTCCAGAGAACTGCTTCGGCAAGCCATCGAAAATATTGTCCGCAACGGCGCCTATTACACCCGTCCCGGCAGTCGGGTGCAGGTTTCTCTTTTTTCGGGTGTGTGCGATGATGCTGGGATTGGAACAGGTGTTGCGGTCATCCGTGTCCGGGATTTTGGTTCCGGCGTGCCGGAAGAGAAATTGCCGCATATTATGGAACCTTTTTTTCGGGTCGCAGAGGCCAGGGATCGCAACAGCGGCGGGACCGGAATCGGTCTGGCGATTGCTCACCAGGCGGTGAAACAGCATCGAGGCAGCATATCGTTTGCCAATGCCAGCGATCAAGAGGGTCTGGTAGTTACAATCCAACTGCCTCTACCCGGATAAATGTCAGTGGGAAATCTGTCCTGCTGCAAAAAAAAAGCTTAAACAATTTGGTTCAGTTTTTAGCAGATCTGTTCAATTTTTCGTGCTCTTTTTTCATTGCCATCCGTTTGTTCCCGCTCTATGAAAATAAGAAATTCCTCTTTTTCCCTCAGGCACTGCACAGGATTTTTCGTCGCTTAATCCCTTGTGCGCTGGCCATGGACCATGGGGCGTTGGTTGCACAGAGGGTAATGAGAATATACAGTCGGCAGAGTTGCAGCCGCCGACGGAACGCGTTACCTTGAACGCGATGCTGTCACGATCCGCGTTGCAGCTTTTTTCAAATAGTCCCTCGAAGCGCCTTATGAAAAGCCAAAAAAATATTGTATTTCGCCTGATCAGTTGTTTTACCCTCATCGCCTATGCGACCCTGCCGATGCGGGCGCTGGCCATGACTATCGGCGAAGAACGGAAGATAGGCGATCAGCTGCTCTATTCGGTACGCAAAGAACTGCCGATACTCGATGAACCTGATATCAGTCAATATATCAACAAACTGGGTGGCAAGGTACTGGCAACCATCGGCCCTCAATATTTCGATTATCGTTTCTTTGTGGTCAAGAGCAATCAGTTTAATGCCTTTGCTGCCCCAGCAGGCTTGGTATTTTTTTACACTGGTCTGATTGAAACTATGCGCTCCGAGGATGAGCTCCTCAGTGTCCTGGCTCATGAAATCGGCCATGTGGTGAGCCGTCACATTGCGCAACGTCTTGGCAAGGGCACCAAAGTCAGTGCCCTTTCGCTGCTTTTTGGGATCGCTGGCCTGGCCCTCGGGGTCCCGGGACTTTCAACGGGTTTGTTGGTCGGTTCCATGGCCACTGGTCAGGCAATCAATCTGCAGTACAGTCGCGAGGACGAGGAACAGGCCGACCGGCTCTCCTTTGGCTGGATGCAGCAAATGCAGCGCAACCCAGCAGCCATGGCGGATATGCTCAAGGTGATGCGGCGTATTACCCGGTACCGGATGGGGACCGATACCCCCCAGTATCTCTTGACCCATCCCAATCCCGAGGCCAGGATGGGCTATGTCGAGACCTTGCTTGAACATGATGAAAAACAGAAGATCAAAGGAGCCTACGTCAAAACTGATAATTTTGACTTTCTTCGTTTTAAGTACCGAGTGATGATGCATTCTCTTGATCATGACAAGCTTAGGATGAACTGCGCCAGTATTCTGGCCTCATCCCCGGATAAAGAGCAGCAAACTCTGGCCAAGTATGGATTGGCCTTGTTGGAAAGTGACAGTCATAATGTCGACCAGGCCCTGCAGTATCTCGCGGCGGTACGGGAACAGTATCCGGCCAAGGATATTCTTGAGATCGATCAGGCTGTCCTTCTTATTGATGGCGGCAGGATGGAAGAGGCCCGGCAGTTGTTGGAAAAGGCCTTTAAACGAGATCCGACCGATATGTACGGTGTTTATCAGCTGGCCAAGATGGAATTGATGCAGGGTAAAAGTACCAGGGCAGAGCAGCTTTTGCAGAAAGTGGCAGTGGTCATGCCCGAATATCCGCAGCTCTATTTCGATCTGGGGCGTATTGAGGCGGACCGCGGCAAGGAGGGTGCCAGTATTTTTTATCTGGCCAAATACAACCTCTATCTGGGCCGTATGAAAATTGCGAAGCAGTATCTTACCCGGTCTGCAAAAGATATGAGCGTTCCGGAAAAGTTCCGTAGTGAGGCCAAAAGTATTCTGGAGAAACTGAAAGAACTGGAGAAGGGTATATAATCTGCACTGATTGCAGGCACATTATTCTTTCTTGTGCTTCCGCCAATTCTGATGAGTGATGCCGAATTTTTTGATTTTGTAATTCAAAGCCCTGGGGCTGATGCCCAGGCAGCGGGCGGCGTTCTTCTGTACCCAGAGATTATCGTTCAGGGCCTTGAGAATCAGTTCTTTTTCATGGGTTTCCAGAGGCTCTGTTACCTGGATTAACGGGTGTGTGGTTCGGCCAACCTCCGGGATATGTAGAGATTGGATGCTGATCCTGTCGCCGTCTTCAAGGATGACTGCCCGTTCGATGGTGTTGGCCATCTGTCTGATATTTCCCGGCCAATCGTAACCTTGAATCATAGCAAGAGCTTCGGCGCTGAATCCTTTGATATTCCTTTTTTTTATAGAAGCTGTCGCCTTTTCCAGTAACCCTTGGGCAAGAGGAATAAGGCAGCGGGGTCGGTCTTTGAGCGGGGGCAAATGAACCGGTAAGACATTGATCCGGTAATAGAGGTCTTCCCGGAATTTCCCGGCAGCAATCTGCTCGGCCAAGTCCTTGTTGGTGGCAGCGATGAGGCGCACATCCACATGGATGGTTTTGTTGCCGCCCACCCGTTCAAAGGATTTCTCCTCCAGCACGCGCAGGAGTTTCGACTGGATTTCCAAGGAAATCTCACCGATTTCATCGAGAAAAATCGTGCCGCCGTCTGCCTGTTCGAAACGACCTATGCGCTGTTTGTCCGCGCCGGTGAATGAACCCTTTTCATGGCCAAAGAGCTCGGATTCCAGCAGTGCTTCCGGGATGTTGGCGCAGTTGATCTTGATGAAAGGGTGGGCCCGGCGAGGAGAATTGTAGTGGACGGTACCTGAGAGGAAGCTCTTGCCCGTGCCGGTATTGCCGGTGAGGAGGATTGTTGCATCGGTGGCGGCAAATCTTTTCAGGCTGTTGATGATGGCCTTGAAATTGTCGCTCTCAGCGATGATCCTATCGAAATTGTAGACGATATCCTGTTCTCTTCGCAGGTAAGCTAGTTCGTTATCCTGCTGTTTTTTTTGTAGGGCCTGACGCACAATTCTCTTAATTGTCGCAGATGAACAAGGGTGTGTCAAAACATCATAGGCTCCGGCACCGAGCATCTCATCAATCAATCCGACATTTTCTGTATCACAGGTGAGAATTAAAGGCGTTAACGGTTTATAATTGCTTATCTCTTCAAGGAGTTCGATATTTTTGTCGTTCCCCTGACAGATATTCACGAAGACGATATCGTATTGATTTTTGTTCAGTTCCTGCTGAAAGGTCTTCGCGCCGTCTTGAAAGGTAATATTTGTCGTGACAGACAAAGCCTTTTCGATTGTATGTCTACTCTCCGGGGGGTACTCGTAGGCGAGTACAGTCGTTCTTTTTTCGTGCATAATACGTCGGACCCCTGTGGATGAGTTTCGAATTTGTGTCTACAATATCTTTTTTGTAATTGTAAGTCCCGTACAGGAAAAAAGCAAAGGGAAGTTCAATGGTTTTCCCAGGGGGCAGCATGCTGCAAACACCCACGGATTTGGAGTTGTCAGCCGGTGATGTCCGGATGATGGAAAGGGCCCTGATCCAGGCCCGTATGGCCGGTAATGTCGGGGAGGTGCCGGTAGGCGCGGTTGTTGTTGGGGCCGATGGAATAATTCTGGCCGAGACGGGTAACACCTGCGTCGGTCGGAGTGATCCGTCAGGACATGCGGAAATGGTGGCAATCCGTACCGCAGCACAGGCAATGAACAACTACCGGCTGCCGGGGGTAACCGTGTATGTGACACTTGAACCCTGTGCCATGTGTGCGGCATTGATGGTGCACGCTAGGATCAGCAGGCTGGTATTCGGTGCAATTGACCCCAAAGGCGGGGGGGTTGTTTCCAAATATTGCATCGGTGGCGATGGTCTTCTCAATCACAGCTTTACCGTTACCGGCGGTGTCCTGGCGGAAGAATGCAGCCATCTGCTGCGGGCCTTTTTTCAAAACCGGCGTTAATTTTCTGTTGTAAAAAAGTGGCACTCAGGATAGATAAGGCTCCACGTCTGGCGCGATGGTTAGTACATCCGCTGTCGATCAAGACATCACGGAGAGGTGACCGAGTGGTTTAAGGTGCACGCCTGGAACGCGTGTGTACGAGAGTACCGTGAGTTCGAATCTCACCTTCTCCGCCATTTTTATAATTAAGTCCTTTATTTTTTAAGGGCTTTTTTTTTCTCTTTTCCCGGCCCTTCTTAAATCCCACATCGGATTGCTCATTGGAAATCGCGGTACACTGACCTTGAGATTGTCATAGCCCAATTCTTATAATCCTAACTGCTGTTGTCGTTATTCTTAATTTAATTAACAATTTTATATTGTTATCGGCAGGTGTGGGCTAAGGTTGTTGGGTATGCAAGAGGATTTTTGCAAGGTCTGTAAAGCTACCGGCGTAAACAGGCGGCCAAAAAGAATTTTAATGGGATACAATACCAATACTTGTCAAGTCATACTCCCTTCGTTTAGTGAATTTTCCTAACAGAGGGGTTTCTCTACAAACTCGTTGGGTGGCTGCAATGAATGCCATCATAAAGTTATGCGGCACACTTGCGTAGCCGCCGGGAGCGCCCGTGACAGTTGCAGGAGACCAATGATCACCAATCAACGAATTATCATACTAATTGTTTTAATTATGAGTTTGGCAATTTCAAGTTGCGGTTCCGTGCAGTTATCCGGACCGGCAATTACGCCAACGACGACCTCCTTGCCGACACAGGCTGTCCCTCTTTACAAGGACTCCAGCCAACCGATTGATGCACGTGTCGAAGATCTGCTTGCTCGCATGAACCTGGATGAGAAAATCGGTCAGATGACGCAGGTTGAGAACAACAGTATTGCACCCGCAGATGTTGCCAGATATGCCATCGGGTCTGTCATGACGGGTGGAGATGGAATCTCACCTAACAACTCCATTGCCGATTGGATAAAATTCGTAAAACGCTATCAAGATTCGGCCTTGCAAACGTCCTTGGCTATTCCTTTGATATATGGAGTCGATTCCGTGCATGGTTTTTCGTTGGTGGATGGCGCCACGGTTTTTCCGCACAATGTTGGCTTGGGCGCCACGCGTGATCTGGAACTAGTTCGCAAGATTGGCCAGATAACTGCAAGGGAAATGCGGGCAGCCGGTATTCTATGGGATTTTGCGCCCGTGGTCGCGGCGCCTCAGGATATCCGTTGGGGACGTACCTTTGAAGGATTTAGTGAAGATACCAAGTTGGTTGTCGAACTCTCTTCGGCATATATACAAGGTTTTCAGAATATTCCAGAAGGTTCCGGGGCTACACCCGGCCAAACCCTGTATGCGGGTGCAACTGCCAAACATTACATCGGTGATGGCGGCACGCAATTTGGCACGGCCAACATGAATATTATTAAACCTTACCTGCTTGATCAGGGTGATATGCGCGTTGACGAAGCAACTTTTCGTTCCTTGTTTCTGCCTCCATACAAGGCCGCGGTCGATGACGGTGTCCTGAGCGTGATGGTCTCCTACAGCAGTTGGAATGGCACGAAAATGCATGCTAATAAATATATGATCACAGACGTGCTCAAGGGCGAACTGGGTTTCAAAGGATTTGTCGTCTCTGACTGGGGTGGAATCGGTCAGATTGATCGTACTTACGAAAAGGCCGTCGTCACTGCCATCAATGCCGGGGTGGACATGAACATGGTTCCGCATAATTACAGTCGTTTCATTAAAGTGATGAAAAAAGCTGTTGCTGCGGGTGATATTTCTCAGGATCGCGTTGACGATGCCGTACGTCGTATCTTGCGTGCTAAATTCGCGCTTGGTCTTTTCGAAAAACCAAATGGGGACCCAACGTTGGCCGCTACCGTCGGTTCATATGCCCATCGTCAATTGGCACGTCAGGCGGTCCGCGAGTCGTTAGTCTTGCTCAACAATGACAACGCTGCCTTGCCGATTGCCAAAAATGTTCCCACGATCTTTGTTGCGGGGCGTGGCGCCAATAGTGTTGGCATGCAATGCGGCGGCTGGGTAATCACCTGGCAAGGAAAGGAAAAATTAAATCTGGCAGGCAGCACCAGCATTCTGGCTGCTCTTCAGTCGAGCGTTTCGCCGAGCACTACAGTGAAGTACAATAAATCGGGAAAATTTGAAGGCACTGCCGATATCGGGATTGTAGTCGTTGGGGAATCTCCCTATGCTGAAGGAGCTGGCGATCAGAAGGATCTACATCTTGCCAGTGAGGATATTATCGCTATCACCAATGCTCGTGCCCATGTCAATAAACTTATTGTTGTTCTTCTTTCCGGGCGCCCTATGGTCATCACCGATCAGTTCCAGGGTGCAGATGCATGGGTGGCTGCCTGGTTGCCAGGCGCTGAAGGGGCAGGGGTGACCGATGTACTTTTTGGTGATTACCCTTTCGTTGGCAAACTGCCATACTCCTGGCCTCGCTCGAATGCTCAGTTGCCTATTAATAAAAATAATGTTGCCGGCAAGACCGGTTGTCAGGCGCCGCTCTTTCCCTTCGGCTTTGGCCTCGGTGAGGCGGGCAGTCAACCGATTCAATGGATACCCTGTCCGTGATTAAATGAAAAAATGTTGGGCAATCCCCGTTTCATAACTATTAGATTATTTTACGAATTAGAAGAGACTCATTTTTGTAAGTGATAAATAACACGCATGAACCGGTCAACAACAGCGTGCGCCCGGCCTGGTGGGATTCATGGCCTAAAAACGGTTATAAATTAGCGATTCAGGAACTGCCGGTGGCCTTCTAACCAAAGCTAAGGTCGAATCCGGCTATCGGTTCTATCTCCTGTCTGATAAAGTGTTTTTCCTTGACACTCTATATGTTTGCTGGTATTTGACTTGCGGATTTTGGCGGTATGCTTTATATATGTCATTCCTAAGTTACTAAAGAGTTGTAGGCGCGTAGCTCAGTGGGAGAGCGCTACCTTGACGTGGTAGATGTCGTCGGTTCGACCCCGTCCGTGCCTACCAATATTTATAAAGGCTAGGATGCAGAAGGTTTCTTCTGCTCATTAGCCTTTCCTTTTTGCGGGCACAATGGCAGAAATATCAGTTTCCTTACAAGACGGTGAAAGTAAGTCGTTTTCACAGGGGATCAGCGTGGCGGAAATGCTTAAGGAACTGGTTTCCGGTAAGCAACGCAAGCAGACCCTTGCTGTCAAATGCAACGGCAGGGTGATCGATCTGTCAACACCGCTCACCGAAGACGCTCTTGTTGAGTTGGTCTTCGCGCAGTCAGAGGCGGGGCAGGAAATTTTACGCCATTCCACCGCGCATATCATGGCCTTGGCTGTTAAGGAACTGTTCGGTGCACAGGTGAAAGTGGCCATAGGTCCGGCGATCGAAGACGGGTTTTATTACGATTTTGATCGGGAAAAGCCTTTTTCCTCTGATGAGTTTGAACAGATCGAAAATAAGATGGCGGAAATTGTCAGCGCACGCCTGCCGTTTATTCGTCAGGAGATGAGCAGGGAAGAGGCCATCCGTTTCTTTGAGAACCTTGGCGAAATTTATAAAGTGGAACTCCTCAGAGATATGGAGGCTGAGACAGTCAGCCTCTACACTCATGGTTCTTTTGTTGATCTTTGCCGTGGACCGCATGTCCCCGACTCCTCCTGGCTGAAGGTGTTCAAGCTTCTTCGAGTGGCTGGCTCCTATTGGCGCGGTGACGAAAAACGACCAATGCTGACCCGGATCTACGGAACAGCATTTGCCGACAAGAAAGAGTTGCAGCAGTATCTGACCCGTCTTGAGGAAGCACGCAAACGGGATCATCGTAAACTCGGCAAACAACTCGGGTTGTTCACCATTCAGGATCAGATAGGTCCTGGGCTTATTCTTTGGCAACCCCGCGGAGCCCAGCTGCGTAGGTTAATCGAAGACTACTGGAAAGATGAGCATTACCGTAACGGGTATCAATTGCTCTATACCCCGCACATAGCCCGTCAGGATCTGTGGAAAACCTCTGGGCATCTCGATTTTTACAGCGAGAATATGTACTCCGCCATGGAAATCGATGAGGTGTTGTATCAGCTGAAACCGATGAATTGTCCGTTTCATATTGGTATTTATAATGCCGATAAGCATAGCTATCGTGAATTTCCCATCCGATGGTGTGAGCTCGGTACAGTCTATCGGTACGAACGGACCGGAGCGCTGCATGGTTTGATGCGGGTCAGAGGGTTTACCCAGGATGATGCGCATATTTTCTGCCGTCCTGATCAGTTGGAAGAGGAAATCTTCAACATTATTGATTTGAACCTGCATATTCTCAAGACTTTCGGTTTCGATCAATACGATGTCTATCTGTCGACACGCCCTGAAAAGAATGTCGGATCAGACGAGCACTGGGAACTGTCGACCCAGGCACTAAAACAGGCCTTAGAGAAAAAAGGGTTGCAGTACCAGCTTGATCCGGGCGAAGGTGTCTTTTACGGGCCTAAGATCGATATCAAGATCAAGGATCAGCTCGGTCGGTCCTGGCAGTGTTCTACTATTCAGGTTGATTTTAACCTGCCGGAACGATTCCAGATGACCTATACTGGCGGCGACGGCGGCGAACATCAGCCTATTATGATCCACCGGGCCCTTATGGGCTCATTGGAACGCTTCATCGGGGTGCTGATCGAGCACTATGCCGGAGCCTTTCCCCTGTGGCTGGCTCCTGAGCAAGCCCGGATCATGAATATTACTGATGACCAAACCGCATATTGCGAACAGGTCTACACCCAGTTACGCGCTCGAGGCCTCAGGATTGAAAAAGATGTCCGTAACGAAAAATTGAATTATAAAATTCGTGAAGCTCAGTTGATGAAAACTCCTTACATGCTGATTGTCGGTGAACGCGAGAAAGAGGATGGGACGGTCACGGTACGGAAAAAAGACGGCCAAAATCTACCGGCAATGACGCCTGATGCATTCTATGATCTCGTTATTGAAGAGTGCCACCGCCGTGTTGCCTGAACACCAAAAAATGAATTGGAGGAACGAACATTAAAAAACGAGGTAGCAGAAAACTTTCCCCACAACAGGATCTGAAAATAAAAATCAACGAAGATATCGACTACCGCGAGGTTCGACTTGTTGATTCCGATGGTACGCAACGAGGGGTCGTCAGTTCCAAAGAAGCCCTTGAGATTGCCATGGAGCAAGGACTCGATCTAGTCGAGGTTTCTGATAAAGCTGATCCGCCCGTATGCAGGATTATGAATTTTGACAAATTCCGATACGAGCTGAAAAAGAAGCAGCAGGAAGCCAAGAAAAAACAAACCGTCATCGAAACCAGAGAGATCAAATTCCGGCCCAAAACCGAGGAGCATGATCTCAGCTTCAAGATACGTAAAATTAAAGAGTTTCTTGGAGAAAAAAACAAGGTTAAGGTAACCATGCGGTTTCGCGGTCGTGAAATTATCTACGCTCAGACCATCGGCCTCGATGCATTGACCAAGATCGCCGATACGCTGAGAGAAGATTGTGTGATCATACAGGAACCTAGAATGGAAGGTCGGCAACTCGTAATGTTTGTTGGTCCGAAAGCCTGAGAAGTAATAGATTTATTATTAAACCCTTTAATACCGGTTTTTTATAGTCACCCCGGTGCGATGTAAGGAGCTTAGCCATGCCAAAAATGAAAACCAACAGAGGGGCCGCAAAACGGTTCAAAGCGACCGGAGGCGGACGCATTCGCCGCAGCAAGGCGTATTCCTCTCACATACTGACCAAGAAATCAACAAAACGGAAACGGAATTTACGCAAGTCGTCTCTCATCGCTGGACCAGATGAACGAGCCGTGCGACGGATGCTTCCCTATCTGTAAACAGTACAATCCCCCCCGGTTGTTATCAAACGCCGGAACTGGACTAACTATCAGGAAGTTTCTTATGGTTAGTCCAAGATGACGCATAACTTATAGCATGAACGGAGATTACGATGCCTCGTGTAACCCGCGGTTTTAAAGCACGCCGCAGAAGAAATAAAGTATTGAGTCTGGCTAAAGGTTTTCGTGGAGCCAAACACCGTCTATTTAAAACAGCTGCGGAAGCGGTTGATCGCGCCCTTTGCTACGCATACAGGGATCGTCGCACTAAAAAACGTGAATTTCGTCAGTTATGGATCGCCCGGATCAATGCGGCGGCTAAACAAAACGGAGTCAGCTACAGTAGACTGATCAATGGACTTATCAAAAGTTCGATTGAACTGGATCGCAAGGTGCTTTCTAATCTTGCCATTGTTGACCCTAATGCCTTCACCGCTGTTGTCAGAGCTTCCAGCCTGCAGGCTTCCTGATTTTCAGGATTCATAACATGGAACAAGAGCTGCACAGGCTCCAGCGAGAGGCCGAAGAAGCCTTGCGGCAAATTAACGACGTTGCCCAGCTTGAAGCCTTCAGAGTCAAATATCTTGGGAGAAAAGGCGGGGCGCTGACCAGCATCATGCGGCAACTGGGAACGGTTGCTCCGCAGGATCGGCCGCGGCTCGGCCAACTGGCAAACGATGTTAAGCAAGAAGTCGAAAGCCGGTTCGAAGAAAGGAAGGAACAGCTTACAGTCTCTCAAATCCGACCCACTGATGGTGCAACGGATTTTAGTCTGCCCGGTCGATACCTGCCGTATGGTAAGTTGCATCCTGTTACTCAGGTTATGGATGAGATATGTTCAATTTTTGAGGGGCTTGGTTTTGCTGTGGCTGAAGGGCCTGATGTTGAAACCGATTACTACAATTTTGAGGCCCTCAATATACCCAAACATCATCCCGCCCGTGACATGCACGACACCTTTTATGTCACGGACTCTATACTTCTGCGCACCCATACCTCACCTATGCAGGCAAGGATTATGGAGCAGCAGGAGCCGCCGTTGCGCTATATTGCTCCTGGAAAAGTATATCGATGTGATTCTGATATCACTCATACCCCCATGTTTCACCAGGTCGAAGGGTTCTTGGTTGACAGGGATGTTTCTTTTGCCGATCTTAAAGGCGTTCTGACCAGCTTTACCCATAAGATGTTTGAGCGTGAACTTGCGTTACGGTTCCGGCCGAGTTTTTTCCCTTTTACCGAACCCAGTGCCGAAGTCGACATTGCTTGTGTCATTTGCGAGGGTAAGGGATGCCGAGTGTGCAAACGGACAGGCTGGCTTGAGATTCTTGGTTCAGGCCTTATTGATCCTGAAGTCTTGAAAATGGTCGGCTATGATCCCGATATCTATTCAGGGTTTGCTTTTGGCCTTGGCGTTGAACGAATAGCCATGTTGAAATACGGTATCGACGATATTCGCTTGTATTACGAGAACGATCTTCGGTTTCTTTCGCAATTTTAATCCACTGCAATTTATCTCGAATTAGCTCATTCCGCATGTTTTATTGAGATTGCAGCAGAGACAAGGAAGCATGTGTCTTTTGGAAGAACCTCGCAAATCTGGCTATTCCATTCCTCGCTCTTCGAAGAAAGATAACAGATTTCAGTAGTCTTCAACGTATCATTTCTGACCGACAGACATTTCCCGGAAGGAAACATTTATAATCACCGCATATTGTTGTGTTGCAGATAGGAATCCCCCATGAAATTCACGCTGAGTTGGCTCAATCAATTTATTTCTACCGAGGGACTGACCTCGTCCCAGTTAGCCGATAAACTGACTATGTTGGGATTGGAAGTTGATAGCGTTGAAGAATTGTTTGTCGATTTGGAGCAAATCACCACTGCAAGAATTAGGGACGTGAAATCACATCCCGATGCTGACAAGCTTACAATCTGTGAAGTCGATACAGGTGCCGAGATTGTTCAGGTAGTCTGTGGTGCGCCTAATGTTCGAGTCGGCATGTTGACGGCCATTGCCAGGCCAGGTGTCAAATTACCCGACGGCACCAAAATCAAAAAAGCCAAAGTCAGGGGCGTTGTTTCTGCGGGGATGCTCTGTTCTGCTCGTGAGCTAGGTTTGAACAACGATCACAACGGTATCCTTGAGTTAGATGACCAACTGGCAATAGGGCTTTCCCTGGCCGAAGCCCTTGGTCTCCGCGACACCATGATCGAAGTGGATTTGACTCCAAATCGGCCTGATTGTGCCAGTGTACGCGGTATTGCAAGAGAGGTCGGGAGTTTTACCGGGGGCACTTTGCGGCCTCTTGTTTCCGAAGTGACCCCGTTGAATGACAAGAATTCAGCATACGAAGTGATCATTCAGGCACCTGATCTCTGCCCTCGCTACACGGCGAGAAAACTCAATAATGTAACGATTGGTCCTTCTCCATTGTGGATGCAGCAGCGGCTTAACGCTGTTGGCATGCGACCAATCAACAACATCGTTGATATCACCAACTATGTCATGTTGGAATCTGGACAACCGTTGCACGCTTTCGACTTCACCACCCTGAGAGGCGGGAAAATTATCGTGCGCAGACCGGCAGCGAATGAGACAACTTTTACCACCCTTGATGGTAATCAGCGGCAACTTGATGCCGAAATGCTCCTTATCTGCGATGCGCAGCGCCCTGTCGCCGTTGCCGGTGTAATGGGTGGACTTGATACGGAAATTATCGATTCTACCACCACCATTCTGCTTGAATCCGCCTGTTTTACCCCGGTTTCTATCAGGCGGACTGCTCGCAAACTCGGCATCCCTTCCGAAGCATCCTATCGTTTCGAACGGGGGGTTGACCCAAATCTTGCCGATAGCGCTTTGCAAAGAGCGGTTAATCTCATGGTTGAATATGCAGGTGCACGGGCTGATGAAGATGGGATTGATGTTTACCCTGGAAAAAAGCCGCTCCAGCAGTTATCGCTCCGAATTGAAAGGGTTTGCACGCTGCTTGGCTTGACCCTTAGTAGGGACGAGGTGGCCCATCTTCTTAAGAGTATTGAATTTTTGGTTACGGCAACCGATGAAAAGACACTGCAGGTGGTTGTGCCGAGTTTCAGAATCGACATCGAACGGGAAATTGATCTGATTGAAGAGGTCGCCCGCCTGGTGGGTTATAACGAAATCCCGACTTCGCTACCTTTAATCCGCATGGATTATCCTAAACGAGACGAGTTGCGTGCCTTACGGCAGGAGACCGGCCGAATTCTGACGGCGCAAGGATTTTTTGAGGCGATCAATTACAGCTTTGTCGCTGAAAATCATCTCGATCTCTGCAGGCTACCGGAAGACGATCACAGACGCCGAGTTACCAGGCTGCTGAATCCGCTCTCCGAAGAGCAATCCATTATGCGCTCAATGCTGCTGCCCGCGTTGCTGGAGAATATTCGTCGTAATATTAACTTTCAAAGGTCCGATATCCGTCTTTTTGAAACAGGTAAAGTTTTTCAGCAGCAGGGTATCGATACCTTGCCCGATGAACGGTTGCAGCTTTGCGCAGTGATCAGTGGCCACCGTTATCCTGAAGCGGAATCGCTCCATTACTCTAGTCACGAAGCTGATTTTTTTGATATCAAGGGTACTGTTGCCAGTCTCCTTCAGGTGTTGGGTTTTAACGGAACCGGCAATGTTTCGCTGTTTCAGCATAATCTTTCCCTTGTCGAACCCTATTGTGATCCATCATGTGCCTCCGTTATTATGAACGACGGCACGATGATTGGTGTTTTGGGCGCAGTCCATCCGGAAACTCTGAAAGGTTTTGGAATCAAACAACAAGTTTATTTTTTCGAACTCGATCTCCATCAGCTTCTTAATCTTGAAAGAAAGGTCAAGAAATTTAATCCATTACCCAAATATCCCTCCGTCAAACGGGACATAAGTCTGGTCGTACCTGACAGTGTCCCCGCTGGCGAATTGTTGCGATCGATCCATAATCAAAAGCAGAAATATATTGAATCTGCAGATATTTTTGATGTATATCGTGGTAAACCTATACCATCTGGATATAAAAGCGTTGCTCTCTCGGTCACCTACCGTTCACCTACCGCCACGTTGGATGATCAGTCAGTTGACAAAATACATGAAAAAATTGTGAATTCATTGATGGTCGATTTTAATGCCCGTTATCGCGAAGGATCCGAAGAATGAAAAAAAAGAATGTTACCCGAAAGGAATTGGCCATATCTGTTAATGAAAAGTTGGGTGTCTCGCAACGAAATGCTGCCGAAATCGTTGATACGGTTTTCGCAACTATGAAAAATACCATGGTTGATGGGGAATCGATAAAGCTTGTCCAGTTTGGGACACTGACGGTACGGGATAAATCACCGCGCCGGGGCCGTAATCCACGGACCGGTGCATCCATGACCATTACTAAGCGGCAGATGGTGTCTTTTCGTCCCAGCAAACGACTGCGCGAACGGTTGAATAAGTAACATACTGGGTGGAATGGTTGGGTGTTCCTTCGGTATTTTCTTTCAAACAGGGTAAGGCCGTTCTTCCAATGCGTACAGCGATAGATACTTAATGTGAAACGAACGACTTCAGATTCCCCGTTGATACCGGATAAGATCTATTTCCGGATCGGTGAAGTGAGCAATTTGGTGGGTGTAGACACTCATGTGCTGCGTTACTGGGAAACTGAATTTGCGATTATCAAACCGTTTAGAGGTAAATCCAAACAGCGATTATACCGTCGGCAGGATGTCGAGAACTTGTTACGTATCAAAGGGTTGCTCCACGATGAAGGGTATACAATCTCCGGGGCTAGGAAATTTCTTAAGAGTCTTTATCATCACGAACAGAGCGATTCCGGGAAAGTATTTTCTTCAAAGCTTTTAAATAATGAAAAACCGTTACTCCACCTGATAAAAATGGAACTGCGGTGCATTCTTGAACAAATCGGCAGGGTTAAGAATGAAGTTTACAAGTAAGGGTTGACAGTTAATAGGTTTAAGTGCTAAAAATATTTTGAAAAATTACGGAACGTAGCGCAGCCTGGTAGCGCACCTGAATGGGGTTCAGGGGGCCGGAAGTTCAAATCTTCTCGTTCCGACCAATAACATAAAGCACTTGCGGTATTAACCGTAGGTGCTTTCTCTTTTTATGCACCATTGCGATGTCAAAGTTCACATCCCTGTTGTTATCATTTGGAGTATTTGTTCCTTTCGCGCCTCTTTTTAAAAAATAAATCTCATTAAATCAAATCAACTAAGGGATATCTATTTAGTTTGATGAGTATTGATAGATACATCGCCCATCCGTAGCCAGCAAGTACCCCAACGAAGCCTCACCTAGCCGTGGAGCCTGATTTCAACGACACCCCCTATACCTTTTCTTAGTGAATTTCGAATTAATAAACCCCAAAGATACTAGCTTTTGCTTTATTGGAAACAGCTAGTTTTTCGCATGAAATTAATAGAGGAAAGAAAATTGTACTTTTGTGAAAGAGCTAGGCGTGAGAACCGAGGATTGCATGATAGATACGTATTTATTTGTTGACGAAATATGGAGGTGCGAGTCCATGCTTGAGAAACAGAATTCACTTAAATGCCTTCATGACCAAATCGTGATAATAGAGCCTAATTGGCATTGACGATTCTAGAAGCAAGTGCAACCCTTCCTGCCGGACCCTACTGTGTAGGGCAGCGTTTGATAAATACAAAATAATTCAACGCGTTATTGAACTAACGTTTGACTATTGAGTGACTATTATGGATAACATGAAAGAAGTGTGGTCTGACAGAATGTCAATAATTTAAATGACGAGGAATATATGATCGAATCTGAATGTAAATATGAGAGTTTGAATCCTGAGCAAATTTTTATGGAACTCGTAAAAAGATTTTCAAGAATGAAGAAAAGAGAGGGGAGCACCATAGGTGAAGTATTTGGTGACGGGTGGGAATCGCTAGATGAAGTATCCAAAGAAATTGCGGAAATAAAGTTCAGAAAAAAAATCAATGGTCATGAAATTCATGGAATACGTTACGATGATAACAATGATAGTCTTTATTATTTAGCTAGATATAGTGCTGATGAAATCTTTTTTGAGATCATTAAAAGATTTCCACTTCTTAGCCAAGGCACAGAAGTGTGTTTGCGAGAACTCTTTGGTGAAGAATGGTTTTTATTCGGCAGAAAAAGTAGAGAAGTGGCAGAAGAAAGGTTTGTAAATGCAATCAGAAACACAGATATCAAAGGTATAATATATGTATTGAATAAAACCAATTTTGAACTTTTCAAAAATGATAACAATGAAATACTGTATACGAGAATTTCCAACGACAATTATTGTTAATAAATAACAGTTAGGCCGGACTGGAATTACCCTCTTTTTTTTAAGGGCAACACCTCGGTCGCCGGTTATCTTACCGTACGGTTAGGTACGCAGCTTTATTCTCATTTTTTAATGAATATGAAATGAAGGCAATTGTTGCAGGTTACGACCGAGGAATCGGCCTTGAAATATCAAAATAGTTTTTGGTTAACGGGTTTGAAGTTCATGCCTTGTCCAGATCGGGGATCGGCGCCACTGACCTGTCCCCAAGAATAGTTCCCCAAATTATGTTGAATTTTGGGGAAAACATTAGGGAGTGACCATCCTATGGGAAAACGAGGCTAGCAACCAGAACAAATTATTTCCAACTTGAAGTAGAGATCCTGCTGAGTACAGGCCATACAGTATGCTGGCAGCCTGCGAGATTGGCTTAACTGAACAGACCTACTACTACCGCCGGCGTAAAAAGTATGGCGGTATGAAGATCGATCATGCCCCGCGTCTCCTCAAAGAGGTGGGGGAAGAGAATTGCAGGCTGAGGGAGCTGGTTGCTGATCTCTCTCTGGACAATACTATTTGAAAAAGGTTAGCCGGGGAAACTTCTAAGCCCGGCAAAACAACGCCGGGCCGTGCAACATAGGAGCAACGAGTTTCATGTTCCAGAACATCGTGGCCGTAGAGTTTTGGGACAATTAAGATCCAGCCAGCGTTATTGCAGTTTACCCTTAAATGATGAAGCGCTTCTGGTTCACGGATAGCCCCTGGAAAGAGGGCATTATAGAATCATTTAATGGCAAGCTGCGCGATGAATTGTTGATTGGGTAAATTTTTGCAACTCTTTTGGAAGCAACAGTCTTGAGTGAGGCCAGGCGGCGTGAGTATAATCACATCCGACCGCATAGTTCATTAAGGTATCGTCCGCCAACGCCACAAACAATCCGTTCAATGGAATTTTAACAGTCATTTATGCCAATACGACTTCCTGACCGACTAAACTCAAAGCCTGGCCCATTTATATGTGCCAGGTGAATATTGAATACGCATATGAAAAATCGATTAGATGAACTCAAGCCTGTAGAACTTATGAATTGGCACGATTCTTTCAGCGTTGGAGTCGGCATTATAGACGAGCAGCATCAGCAGCTCTTTACCCTGATTAACGAATTGATAGTTGGCGTTAACACTCAACAGGAGTGCTGTCTGTTAGACAGAATACTGCATTCAGTGGTTATTTATATTGAAATGCATTTTAGGACGGAAGAAGAATTGTTTAAAATTCATCCTCATTTCAGCGAACACCATGCCATGCATGAGAAATTCTCAGAAAATATTAGTAAACTGAAGACCGATTTCACTAATAATCAAGCAGGAATTGCAGATAAACTCCTCGTTGAACTAAGCAATTGGTTACAAAACCATATTCTCAAGACTGATATCGCCTATTTTAGTGAACTCGGATACCGTCCTAGGGATACGAAGGAGGATATTCAGGAGCGTCTTCAACTTTTGACCCATAAGGTCAAAGTTTTGGTTGCCGAGGATTCCCCTAGTCAACGGCTCCTATTGAAAAAAAATCTCGAAGCCGCAGGTTACGAAGTTCTGGAGGCTCGCACAGGTGTGGAGGCTTTGAGAATTTTCGAAGAAAACTATGACTTGCATCTGGTGATTACCGATATGAACATGCCGGAAATGGACGGCTACGATCTGATCAAGGCAATTCGAGAGAAGCATATACCTTCAGTCTATATCATTGCCATCACCATCTCGCAGGATCGTGAGACGTTGGTGAAGACTTTTAATGTCGGTGCAAACGATTATCTCACCAAACCGATTTTCCACCAGGAGTTACACTTACGACTCCGTAACGGCATGAACTTGGCCAGGTTAGAGGGTCAGGATGAACTCATCTTTTCCATGGCAAAATTGGCGGATTGCCGAAGCCCTGAGACAGGGCTGCATCTTGAGAGAGTCCAGAGTTTTACCCGTTTGCTAGGTCGACAATTGATACAAGGCTATCCTGAACTAGGCATGACAGAAAGTATTGCCGCCGATATTTCTAGGGTCAGCCCGCTCCATGATATTGGTAAGGTAGGCATTGCGGATAATATTCTCAACAAACCAGGTAAGCTCACCCCAGAAGAATTTATTCTAATGAAAGGACACGCAAAAATAGGTGGCGATTTGATCAGCTCCATCCTTCGCAAAACAGCCTCCAGAAGTTTACGCCTTGCCTTTGAACTCACCATGTATCACCATGAAAAATGGGACGGATCTGGCTATCCTCTCGGTCTTTTCGGTCAGGATATCCCAATTGCGGCTCGAATCATGGCTGTAGCGGATGTCTACGACGCCTTAACCAGTCAGCGAATCTACAAAAAAGCTTTCTCGCGAGAGGATGCTAAGGCGATCATCGTCAGGTCATCAGGAAGCCATTTTGATCCGGTTCTCGTAGCCACTTTTGAAGCGGTGGAAGATAAATTGCATCAAATGCGAGAAGAACTTCACGATTAATATTAACCCTAGCGGCAACTCTTCGTGCAGACGTCATTCTACTCCAGTGAACATCCTTTTCAGCTTGTCTCCGCTTTTAGCCCGGCTGGTGATCAGCCTGCTGCCATCGCACAGCTGACTGCCAACCTCGAAGCCGGTGTCCGCGACCAGGTTCTGCTGGGTGTCACCGGTTCAGGCAAAACCTTCACCATGGCCCAGGTCGTGGCCCGAGTACAGCGGCCCACCCTAGTGATGGCCCCAAACAAGACCCTCGCGGCCCAGCTGTTTGGCGAGTTTCGCGAGCTTTTCCCTCACAATGCGGTGGAGTATTTTGTCTCCTACTACGATTATTACCAGCCCGAGGCCTATATCCCGGCCTCTGACACCTATATCGAGAAAGATTCTGCCATCAACGATGCCATCGACAAAATGCGGCACTCGGCTACCCGTTCGCTGCTTACCCGACGAGACGTGCTGATCGTCGCCTCAGTCTCCTGCATCTATGGCCTGGGTTCCCCGGATGAGTACAAGAATATGCATCTGTTGCTGCAGAAGGGGATCGATTATCCGATGGAAGAGGTGCAGCGGCGTCTAGTCTTCATGCTCTATGAGCGCAACGATTACTCTTTTCATCGCGGTACCTTCAGGGTTAGGGGGGATGTCATCGACATCTTTCCCGTGCATGAGGAAGAGCATGCGGTGCGCGTAGAGTTTTTCGGCGATACTATTGAAGCCATCGCTATCATCGACCCTTTACGCGGCGTGGTGGTTGCGGATGTGGATGAGCTGACCGTTTTTCCCGGCAGCCATTTCGTCACCAGCCAGGACAATCTCAAGACCGCCATGCACTCGATCCAGGAAGAACTGCAGCTGCGGTTGACCGATCTGCAGGCTGACAACCGCCTGATCGAGGGCCAACGGCTGGAGCAGCGGACCCTCTTTGATCTGGAGATGATTGCTGAACTCGGCTATTGTAACGGTATCGAGAATTACAGTCGGCACCTGACCGGCAACGCACCAGGGGTGCCGCCGCCGAACCTGTTGGATTATTTTCCGGACGATTACCTGCTGATCATTGATGAATCGCATATAGCGGTGCCCCAAATCGGCGGTATGCACAATGGCGACCGTTCGCGGAAACAGACCCTGGTGAATTTCGGCTTCCGTCTGCCCTCGGCTCTCGATAACCGGCCGCTCCGGTTCGACGAATTCGAGAAGCGGATTCATCAGGTGGTCTACGTCTCGGCAACACCGGGACCTTATGAGTTAGAAAAAGCAGGCGAACACGTGGTGGAGCAATTGATCCGACCAACCGGGCTGCTCGACCCCCGCATTGAGGTGCGGCCAGCCACGACCCAGGTGGATGACCTGCTGGAGGAGATCCGCATCCGTACCGCGCGCAACGAGGCGGTGCTGGTGACTACCCTGACCAAGCGCATGGCTGAGGATCTCACCCAATATTACGAAGAACTGGGCATCCGGGTTCGCTACCTCCATTCCGACATCAAGACCTTGGAACGGGTGGAGCTGATCCGCGAACTGCGCAACCGGGTCTACGATGTATTGATCGGGATCAACCTGCTCAGAGAGGGGCTGGATATTCCCGAGGTGTCGTTGGTGGCGATCCTCGATGCGGATAAGGAAGGTTTTCTTCGTTCTGAGCGCTCACTGGTGCAGACTTGCGGCCGAGCGGCCCGCAATGCCGACGGTACCGTCATCCTTTATGCCGATAAGGTGACCCGCTCGATGCAGTACACCATCGACGAGACCAACAGGCGAAGAACCACTCAGGATGCCTACAACCGGGAGCATGGTATTACCCCGCAGACGGTAATTTCGGAGATCAAGGATTCTATGGGCCAGCACCTCAGGGCTTCAGGCTGGCAGAGCGCAGACGATGCCGCAACCGCTCGCGGGGGCTCGCTGCAAACCGCGGAACCCGAGATTTTCTACCACAGTGTCGCTGAGCTGCACCAAGAAATAATGGCACTGGAAAAGAAGATGCAGGAAGCGGCCCGCCTGTTGGCCTTTGAAGAGGCGGCCGGCTACCGGGATCGAATCAAGGAGTTGAAAATGATGGAGTTGGCAGTTGGCTGATTTTTGGTACAGATGTTCGTTGGCGATAGTGCCGCGGCTGGCGGCCGGACTGATTCGAATCTGGTTTGCGACCTGCAGGCTCAGGGTTCATGGCGACGGACCGTTGCGGGAATATGTGCTGCACGACACCGGCATTGCTGCCTTCTGGCACTATTCTTTCCTCTATTTTTTCTATTATTTCAGGAAATTTCCGGCTGCGGTCATGGTCAGTGCCAGCAAGGATGGCGAGTACATTGCCCAGCTAGCGCGACACCTGGGCCACGTGCCGGTGCGTGGATCCTCGAATCGCGGCGGTGTCAAGGCGCTGCGGGAGATGATAGATTTGTTGCAAAAAGGGAGAAATAGCGCCATTGTTGCCGATGGTTCCCAAGGGCCGGCGCGGCGGCTGCAGGCTGGCTGCATTCTTATGGCCAGTAAATCAGGCAAACCGATATTTCCCATGGCCTGGGCAGCCGATCGGGCCATCGTCTTCAAGAGCTGGGACCGGACAGTGGTGCCGCTGCCTTTCGCCACCATTGCCCTGTATCAAGGTGAGCCTTTTTATGTGCCGCCAGCCCTTTCTTCGACCCAGGTTGAAGAGTATCGGCTTGAGCTGGAGCAGCGTCTCAACAGCCTGTACGATAAGGCCTGGCAAGAGGTCGGCCGGCCACCGCATGATGCGGCTGTTCTCGGGGAAACAGGCTGAATGGGTTACTCTGACCGAGCCTTCCTCGTTCCTACACAGCGCACAGGAACAAGAAAACGATTTAATAGTACATTATTATAGGGGTTTATGAGTCCGGAAAAGGTTAAAAGTCTGGTATTGGCTGGTCTAAGTGGCGGATCAGGGAAATCGGTGGTCGCGGTCGGGCTGATTGCTGCCCTGAAAAACCGGGGCAGAGGTGTGGTGCCTTTTAAGAAGGGTCCGGATTATATCGATGCCGGCTGGATGACCAAGGCAGCTGGGCAACCCTGTTATAACCTCGATCCCTATCTCATGCCGTCTGAAGCGATCGCCACCACGTTTCAAAGCCATCTGTACGGGAACTCGTTTGCCATCGTCGAGGGCAACCGCGGGCTTTTTGATGGGGTCAACGCTTCCGGCGATTATTCTACCGGAGAACTGGCCTTGCAACTCGACCTGCCGGTGCTGCTGGTGGTCAACTGCTCTAAGACCACCCGAACAGTGGCCGCGCTGGTTCTCGGTTGCCTGGCCTTTGATCCGAGAATCCGTTTTGCCGGGGTTATTCTCAATCAGATTGCCACGGCCCGCCATGAATCCATCATCCGTCAGGCCATGGAAAAATATACTGATCTGCCGGTTCTGGGTATTATGCCCCGTTTGCAGCAGGACATCTTTCCCATGCGACATCTCGGGGTGACGCCCCACCAGGAGTATGCGGCAGCCGACGATGCAGTGGTCAGGCTGGCGGCGCTGGCTGAGACTCATTTCGATCTGGACAGTATTATCGCCAGGATGCGGCCTGTCGTGCCCATCCCGCCATTGGCGCGGCCGGTACACGCGTCTTCTGTACCACCGCTCACTATCGGGGTTTTGCGGGATGCCGCTTTTCAGTTCTACTACGAAGAGAACCTGGAAGCCCTCAAGGCAGCCGGGGCGCGGTTGGTGATGATCAATGCCCTCAGTTCCCGTGAACTGCCCCTTGACCTGGACGGTCTCTATATCGGCGGCGGCTTTCCGGAAACCAGCGCCCAGCAGTTGGCGGACAACGCCAGCTTCCGCCAATCGGTTCGTGCCCATATCGATACTGGGTTACCGGTCTATGCAGAATGCGGCGGTCTGATTTTCTTAGGGCGATCCATCATCCTCAATGATGCTGAATACCCTTTGGCCGGAGTTTTTCCCGTTACCTTCACCCTTTCCTCCAAACCACAGGCGCACGGCTATTCGACTTTTACGGTGGAAAAAGCCAACAGCTTTTATCCAGTGGGGACCCGGATTAAAGGCCATGAGTTCCGATATTCCATGGTCCAGCAATGGGATGGAGCCACCGAGGATCTTGTCCTCAAAATGGAACGGGGCGCCGGGTTTCGCGAAGGCCGCGACGGACTGGTGAAAAATAATGTCCTGGCCCTTTACACCCATGTCCTGGCCACAGGGACGCCGCAATGGGTCGCCGGCTTTATCGCCGCTGCCCGCGCCTATGCACAACAATCGGGGAAGATGACAACAACAGGGTGAGCGCAGATTTGTTGTTTTTTTGTCGGGTATTTCGGTGACAAGCCTGGTGCGGCGCTGTCTGCGGACGTCTTGGCCCCCTGGTTTCCTGGTCGCATGGGAACCGGAGAATATGAAGCTGATTTTGATAAGCGTTCCACCAATGTTTTTATAATGCCTTCAATGTCTTGTAAACTCTTTGACCGGATTGCCTCTATTTTGAAAAAACGATTCGTTATCCTCGGTTGTCTCCTGGTGCTTCAGTCCCATTCCGCCCTGTCGGCTCAGGCGATGGCGCCTGTTTTTCCAAGCTCTCCTCTGTTGCCTCTCCTTCTCCTGCTGTTGAGTGCTGTTGTCGGCTGGCTCTGGTCCAGATTGCGGCGGATGACCAAGGAAAAAAAGGATATCCTGGTCCGTCTGCAACTAATACAGCAGGCCTTCGATCATGCGCCGATGGCTATCCTGTGGATAGACCCTAGTCGCAAGATCGTGCAGGCCAATCAGGCCGCCCTGCAATCGGCCGGGGAACAGCCGTTGATCGGCAGCGATCTGCTCACCCTGCACCCGCAACTTGCCACCCACCCGGTCCTTGCTGCGCTGCAATCCAGTGGGCAGGGCGTTGAGGCGATGCTCTCCTTTGAGCCCAGCAGGCCGATTGACCAAAAGGCTGCCCCACAAGAATTGTTGGCCCTGGTAGCTGCCGGCACCCAGAAATTGGCCATCTGGTACGGCAAGCCATTGATCAGCGGCATGCAGCAGGATGAAGAGGCAGGGCGTACCGAGCAGGCAGACGACAGCGTTTCCCCGGTGGTGGAAGCCGCAAGCCGCATGAAAAGCGAATTCATAGCCAATATTAATCATGAGATCCGGACCCCGATGAATGCCATTATCGGCTATGCCGAGATGCTGATCAGTGCCGATCTTGGCCCTCGAGAAAGACGTTTCGTCAATATCATTCACAAAAGCAGCTTGACACTTGTCTCTATTTTTAACGATATCATGGAGCTGTCCAGGATTGATTCTGGCCGGCTCCAGATCATGTTCAGTTCTGTGCGGTTACAGTCCATTGTAAACGATGTCGAAGAACTGTTTAAAGAACTGGCCTTTGAAAAAGAGCTGCGCTTCCGTTGTCGCATAGCGCCGCACCTTCCCAAGGTTTTAATTTTGGACGGATTACGCTTAAAACAGATCCTGCAGAATCTTGTCAGTAACGCCATTAAATTCACTGCCATTGGGTATGTCGAATTGATGGTAGACGGGGGACCGTCGTTGACTCATGTCGGTTGTGTCGATCTTCGTTTCAAAGTGGAAGACAGCGGTATCGGTATTCCGGTTGTTGATCAGGAAAAGATTTTCGAACTGTTTCAGCAGCGGGAAGATACCGTTTCCAGGCAATATGGCGGTATCGGTCTGGGGCTGACTCTTTGCAGCCGCCTGGTTGCCATGATGGGGGGCAGGATTGAACTGGTCAGTAAGGAAGGCAGCGGCGCACGGTTCACCGTCTGCCTCAATACTATCAAGGTAGCCGAACAGGAGCCGGAAAACCTGTCAACTGTTGCTACTCCGGAGATAATGGATCGGGAACTTAAGCTTTTAATCGTGGATGACGTCGACCTGATCAAGGATGTCTTTATTGATTATTTCCAGGACAGCGCGTGCCAAGTCCTGACAGCCAATACTGGGGAGGAGGCATTGACCCTGGCGGTCAGAGAGCAACCCAACCTCATTTTTATGGATCTCAATCTGGCCGGCATGGATGGCCGGACAGTGACTGGGCAGTTGCGTAGTCATCCGGAAACCGCGGCTATTCCCGTGGTGGTCATGACCGGAGAGATGTTGGATTTGGATGAATACAAACCGTTGTTTGATGATTTTCTGCAGAAACCTTTCCGTTTGGAGGACTTGAAGGAAATGGTTGCTCGATACGTCCAGATTGGCCCGGTTGATGTCCGGCAGCCAATATTTGACGACAGAGACAACCGCGAAGAACAGGATTTTTTTGACGGTATTGCCGCAGAGTGGACAGACGAACTTGAGAAACTGCATCACCAGGCTGTCCGTTCCGGCAGTCTGGCTGACGCTGTTTCCCTGGGGGCCGCTATGTTGCAAGCCGGGGAACAGACCCCTCAATCGTTGTTGTCTGAACTCGGCGGAGATCTGGTGCAATATGCGGCTGAACCCAATATCTTAGGTGTTGATCGTCTTCTTGCAAAACTCGCAAAAATCACAAATCGGAAAGAACCATGAGCAGCACGCAGCAGCCTCTTATTTTTATTGTCGATGACGTTCCTGAAAATATCCAGATAGCCATGTCGCATCTCAAGGAACTGCATTGTGATTTCGCCTATGCCACTTCCGGCGAGCAGGCCATCGAGCGTATTGCCGCCACCCAGCCCCAGTTGATCCTCATGGATGTAATGATGCCGGGGATGAGCGGGTTCAAAACCGTAGAGCTGTTGAATCAAAACAAAGTCACCCGTTCCATTCCCGTCATTTTTCTTACCGCTCGGGCTGAATCCGAGGATGTAGTGCAGGGCTTCAACCTGGGCGGCGTCGATTATATCACCAAACCGTTCAAGGGGGTGGAACTCCGTTCACGGGTGCGGCACCATCTGGAGCTGCACGCGTATCGCACCAACCTGGAACGTTTGGTAGAGGAACGGAGCCGTGAGGCCGAGCTGCTCAAGGATGTCATCATTGAGGCCATGGGCGAGATGGCGGAGTATCGCGACCCGGAAACCGGCAGCCATATTCATCGCACCCGTGAATATGTCCAGCTGCTTGCTGAGACCTTGGTGTCGCGGGGTCATTTTTGCGACCAGTTAACACCAGATTACATCGTGCTGCTACGCAAATCGGCGCCATTGCATGATATCGGCAAGGTGGCTATCCGCGATTCAATTCTATTGAAGCCTGGGAAGCTGACGGCTGAAGAGTTTGAAGATATGAAGAAACATACCCTCTATGGTGAGGAGGTTATTGCCAATCTTGAACAGATGGCCGGACATCCGACCTCTTTTTTGAGTTGTGCCAAGGAAATAGCCGGCAGCCACCATGAAAAAGTTGACGGCAGCGGCTACCCCAGGGGGCTTAAGGGCAATGAGATACCGCTGGCTGGCCGCATCATGGCCATTGCCGATGTCTATGACGCCCTGATCTCCAAACGTGTCTATAAAGATGCTAAACCCCACGCCGAGGCCTTGAAGATCATGCTTGCCGGTAACGGCACTCATTTTGATCCGATCCTAATTGAGGCCTTTCTCGAACTTGAGCCAGTCTTTCATCAGATTGCCGACCGGCATATTGATTAATCCCCGTAAACCCTCACGATAGTGGGGGAGCCGTTGTATCGTGAACCCCTGTTTATAGGGTTGTGGCGAAGGTTTTTCAGGTACCGCTGTGCACAATCACCCATATGATTGTGTGGCATTTTGCATGGATGTGCGAAGAGAAGACTATCAGCATCTAGAAAACCGGTGAGAGTACCGAATCTGCAATAATCAGAGGGTGCGGACCAGGCCGACATCTTTAACTCTATCGGCAGCCTCTCGCTTTGTTGAATATGTCGTCGTTATTTTGAGGAAGCAATGAAAAGCTATCGGAAAGAGTTGTGGTTTAATGTCCCGACCCGGAGAGGGTTTATCAATATTACCTCCCAAGTTGAAGAATGTTTGCGAGAAAGCGGTGTGCGTGAAGGATTAGTGCTGTGTAACGCGATGCACATCACCGCTTCTGTCTTTATTAATGACGATGAATCCGGTTTACATCAGGACTATGAGGTGTGGCTTGAGAAACTTGCCCCCCACGAACCTGTCAGCCAGTACCGCCACAATGGGTTCGAGGACAATGCTGACGCACATATGAAGCGACAGATCATGGGCCGTGAAGTAGTTGTTGCGGTAACAAGTGGAAAATTAGATTTCGGCACCTGGGAGCAGATTTTTTATGGTGAGTTCGATGGGCGGCGGAAAAAACGGGTTCTGATTAAAATAATAGGTGAATAAATAGCGAGGAATACCTGCTTTGGCGATTGGTATCCAGCAACAACCACAAAGGTGTCTCCCTATGCATGTATTCGTTTCTTCCCGTTTGCTGTTGGTAACAGCTTTGACAGTGCTCCTTGCCGCTGCAGCCGGTTGTTCCGACCAGCGTAAGAACAAGGGCGCAGCAGAGGTTTTGACCGTATTCGGTAATGTCGACATTCGGGAGGTACAGTTAGCCTTTCAGGATGCGGGGAGAATACTGAACCTTGCCGTTGATGAGGGTGCCCTCGTGCGCACGGGGCAGGTGGTCGCCGAACTTGATCCGGCCCGCTATCAGTTGGAGGTGCAGCGGCTTTCAGGTGAGGTAGCGGCCCAGTCCCGGGTACTCGACCGTCTCCATCAGGGGAGTAGGCCTCAGGAAGTGGCAATTGCTAAAGCAGGTGTATCTATGGCCAGGGCAAATCTTATGGATGCCGAAATCCTCTTGTCTCGCAAGCAATCGCTGCTCCTGACTAACCGCATTTCTCAGCAGGAAATCGACAGCGCCCAGACGAAGGTACAGACCTCGTTGGCGGCGTTGAAGTCAGCCGAGGAAGGGGTGTCAGTAGTGGTCGAGGGACCGCGCAAGGAAGATATCGCCGCAGCCGAAGCGACCCTGACCGCCTTGCAGGCAACCAAGGAGTTGGCGGAAAAACGGCTGGCTGATACTAAGCTCTTGGCTCCTGCAGACGGTGTTATCCGCAATCGAATTCTTGAGCCTGGAGCCATGGTCGCGGCCGGTACAGCGGTTTTGACCTTGGCTTTGACCAACCCGCTTTGGGTTCGTGCCTATATCAGCGAACCGGATCTAGGTAAAGTGCGGGAAGGGATGCTGGCCGAATTGCGCACCGATACCCATCCGGACAAGGTGTATAAGGGTTGGGTCGGTTTTATCTCTTCAACCGCCGAATTCACCCCTAAAACCGTAGAGTCCACGGAGCTCAGAACCAAGCTGGTGTATCGGGCCAGGATTATCGTCTGTGATTCCCAACAGGAGTTACGGCTCGGCATGCCGGTGACGGTTACTGTTAATACTAAACAAGATCAGTCGGTTAAAGCATCATGCAGCGACTGACTTGAGGTCTTGATGTACTTTTGATGTACTTTTTTCAGAAACAGGCAAACCGGGGAGGGCTTCAAGAACTTCCCGGTTTTCTTTTTTTAGCCGATGAATATACCGCTCAGTCGTTGCCAAACTAGAATGTCTGAGCATAAACTGAATTTCAACCATCGGGATATTTTGCGCAGCCAAAATTGAGGCGAAAAGGTGCCTGATCCCATGAAAGCCAAACTTCTCTACCCCGGCCCTTTTGCATAAATCATCTAACCACTTGATCCGGGTGATGTATTGCAAACCGGTCCAGGAAGGGAAAACTATATCAGTTAACGACCTCTTCTTGAGTTTAAGCAATCCGGTAATCAAATCGTCCCTAACGTTCAACCATTGAGATTTCCATTCGCCAGCTTTGTTTTTTCGTGAAGATAATCGAATCCTCTTCCCAAAAAAATCTACATCATTCCATTTGAGTCGAAAAAGCTCATCCATGCGAGCACCTGTCTGTAGATAGCAATACAGCATCACCTTGTCTTTTTCGGTTAAGGCGGTGTGGTATACTTTCCAAAAATCATCAAGAGACGGAACCCGTCGTTCATTTCTTTCCGATGCAAATTTATCAACGTCTGAAAATGGGTTTTGCTTAGACATTTCAAGAAATTTTGAACCCCAGTCCCATGCCGCAGAAAGGTTCTTCTTGTACTTGTTTGCCGCTCCACCTGAACGAATAATTGATATTTTTTGCAAAGATCCAACGGCAACCAATGGAGTTAACTTTTCAACCGAATCAAAATTGTTCAACTGTGCAAACTTGAAGAAAAACTTGAATGATAAAACCTTTTCGTCTAGTGTTTTTTTTACAAATTTACATTTTGAATATTCTAGATATTCATTTACCCATGTCTGCAAAGACATTAAAGGGGTCGGCTGCACGACCGGCCCTTTTATTATTTCTAACACCTCCTTTTCTTGGTTTTCCCATAGTAACGCATCTCGCCGGGTCAGAAAAACTTTCCGTTCTTTCTTCCCATTCCGAAAACGCTGGCCCATCCAGGGATACTTTTCCTTGTTTTTGTTCGTGTTTTTGTACGCCATAATTCATAACCTCGCTTCGTTTAAACCTGATTGTCGAACCGAAGCGAACACCGCCAAACCTTTCGACACCGTACTTTAAGACGGTACGAGGATCAACTCGGAAAAATTCAGCGACTTCGCGGAGAGTCATCATTTCGGGCAATGTTTGAGCTTTCATTTATGGAAATAGTGGAAACAGATAAAGTTGATCAAAATTACTTATAAGTATAAATATTATTTGTGTTTTGTATAAATATAATTTAACAATCAATCAAACCGCTCCGCAAAGCGGTTGATGGCCTCTTGACTACCGGTGAGTACCCCCTCTCTCGTAGCTAAGAGGTTTTCTTGTTTCTAGCACGACGAAACATTTCAAAAAGGAACGGTATCGAGCAGAACTTCATTCCTTTTTTGCGTCATCTTCCGAATAAACTTCGATTCCTCTTTGTAAAATTCCCGCAAATCCTGCTCAAGAAAGGTCTGTGACTGCTCGACGATGCTATCGATGGCGTCAGGATCGG